>Ga0228710_1004206_pt1 | contig 22722 bp, 13 predicted proteins | sample MedpolnodulmetaG_FD_177995 | JGI IMG/M metagenome (GOLD analysis project Ga0228710, IMG submission 177995) | Root nodule microbial communities from Medicago polymorpha collected in Santa Monica, California, United States - pink nodules | ecosystem: Host-associated > Plants > Roots > Nodule...
TTGAATTCAATATGATATATTTTGATACTCAATTTGAGATATTTTTGTACTAGATCTAATATGAGAATTACTTGCTCCCAAAGTTTCTCACTTATTAGTTGTGAACTTTCTCTATAAATAGAGATCTCACACAGTGCATTCCATACACCGAAATTCACAGTTGATGCTTCCTGTGTTTTTCCTCTCTTCTCCCTCCTTTGACTTGTGTTGATAAGTCCTTCTCCTTTTTCTACTCCTTTCCGTCCCTTCGGAATTTAGAGTGTTCCTAAGACCATTGTCCCTATTCGGTTTATTATCCTTTCGGAAATAAGAATGGTCTTAAGAGCATAGTCCCTTCGATAATTCATTCTCTTCGGAATAAATAATATTTTAAGATCATAGTCTCTTTTTGGTATAATAAGAATGATCTTAAACATATATATTCTTCTTCAATTCATGGAGAAGTTAGATGTTAGAATGGTCGTAGTACCGTATTTGAGTGGTTGAAATACCATATTGATATTTGGAGAAGTGAGATGTTAGAATGGTGGTAAAGTACCATATTGAAGGTGTAATTCTCGAACGGTTTTCTACAGTGCAGTAGTTAACCACACAGTTGTAGCTGGGCTTGTTTTATCCTGGAGGCGGCGTGGTTGATAGCATGTCTTGCACAATTTTGGGCAGTGCCACAAAATGTCTTAAAGAGAGCGACCTGGTCGTGACTCTTAAACAAAACATTATTTTTCAAGTTATTTATGAATGATTTTGTAAGGTCTTTGACACTGTTTACATTGTTTCATACGCTGCTTTAGTTTCAATTTCAATTTGGATTACTTGACAGTATGATTGGTTTAATGTGGTTATACTATGTAATCAGACTTGTTAATTTTTTATCGATTTTACCTTTTTTGTTATCTGAATTGTGTGATGATTAGGTAGCTTTAGTTGATATACTTAAAAAGATCCCGAGATGCATCTTATTTTTAATCTGCTTCGTATAAATATGTTATGATTCATATGTCTGCAATTCTGTGTACTCATGCAAATATTAACCTTCAATGTGATTCACTAATCAAGGATTCAAGATAATTCCATTTCTTGGCCACCACAGTTGATATATGTGATTGTTCTTTGGTTAAGCCTACCGTGTGCGAACAAATGATATCTCACACCATTTTAGTAGTCTTTGTGAATGATTCTAAACTCAATTGTATGCATAAATTTTGGCTAAGCCTACGGTGGGAATGATTTTATCAACTATTCTACTTTTCAATTACCTATGAGAGTGTAAGTACCCACATAAATATCTATCTGATTGTGTATGGACTCTTGCGTGATGCTTTGTACCCGGTATTGCAAATATGACCTTTTAGATCATAAGGAACAACATAACATTGTTGACATCAAGAGAGAGGGTTAATGTATATTTGTTACTTGTATGCAAGTTTCCTAGGTCAATCATTTTGCGACACATTTTCTTAGATCAATCATAATATCTATTTGTTATTTGTATGTAATGCAAGTTTAATGAAAATGGATAAGTATTTTGTGACTATTTCGCTAGAAATAGTGATTTATTTAATATAAACGACAACACCATTTCAAAAAAAATTCGATTGTCAAATATAAATGACAAATAAAGTATATAGAAAATACAACCAAAACAATCAATTGTTGTAAAAAAAATGTCATCCATTACTTAATCAGACAAAATACGACAATCCAATAAAATTATTCAAATACATTATCAAAAATTGACTTAAGTTTTATAGTACCGCATAAATTATAAAGCAAAACAACGAACAAAGCCGTACAAAAAAAAAACTAAGTACGTTTGACCCAAACCCATATTATGAATATCAGTTAAATTATGATGATACAAAACTTAGTGTTGAAATCTTTATGTCCAGTTGAGCTATCAAAATGGACTAGCATACGTGGGTTAAACCACCAACCCAAACAAAACATTGGGTTTTGGACTTAAAATTCCAATTTGAATATTTTTTTCCTAGGCTTTTTAGCCAATTTTTAAGTAGCCCGTTAACACTTAGGTCTAGCCGGTACGGGCCATAGCCATTTGACACATATAATTAAAAATGCTAAAAAATTGCAGCACTAAAATTTTGCCCTTCTTAGGTACACAAATATCTTATCTGATGGATTTAATTACAAGAAGATTCAATGCAAATATACATAGAGGAAGAAAAAAAAGGAAGTTTATATGAATTATAAAACTTAGAAAGACCATATCTTTCAAATGGAATATGGTAAACTTGACTGAGGTTGCACCACACCAAAACATTATGATTTTTAATTTTCTTTTTTACTTTTTTAATCACTCCATCTATAATGAAATATAAGCAAAAAGTTTAGTTGAAAAGTTGATGTTCATGGACTAAATTTTTAACCGCACACATTAACTTTTTTGTAGGCATTCATCTATCCATGTTCCAATTACGAGTGAGTGGTGGAACTTGTTCTCTGTGTTAGGCCTTATTTAAGCCTTAAATGGCTTATCATTTTCAACACTTGATTTAAGTTTTCAAAATGTATTGAGCTTCAAGATACATGCTACATTAATGTTACTGTAATTTTATAGTCAAGATATATGTGATATTAATGTTATTGCATGTGCATTAATATACCTTTCATTTTGAACACGCTTCTAATTGAAATATTTGATCATTTATGGTGGTTTCTCGACTCTTGTTAGCTTTCAAGATTTATCATTTTTTCCTATGAACAACCAATTTCCTTCTGCATAAATCTTGCTAACGTAGTATGAGGAGACTTTCTGTTTCAATATTTGTGTTGTTAACAAAAGAGATGGTTTAGAAACGTAAAAACTTCACTAAACACTAACTTCATTTTCTTATATAAATAATATTGATTATTACTTAGCTTATGCACACTCTAGTAGATGTGGGGTCACCATAATTTAATGAGAAGCAGGGACCGTGCCAGAAATTTAGCATAGGGGGACAGAGTTGAAAGTATAATCTAGTGAAGAAAAAATAAATTTTCAAATGCATGATATATACAAGATATTTTAGATATTATAAGGTATATTCAAAATTATAAGAAAGTTGAATATCTTAACGTTTGTCAGAAAATGACAAGATTACAATAATATTTGAATAACATTGAAAGCAAATATAAAACAACGAATAACATTGAAAGAAAATATGAACAAAGAAAATATTTGAAATCTTTGGTAGTGGTTGAGAGTGTGAAAACAAATTTATAGACAATAATTCTATATTTCTAAGGGAAATTGCAATGAAGTATGATAAATTGGAATTATAGTTAAATATTAAGATTCTTCTATAATTTAGTGAAAAAACTCTTCTCTTTATCAGTGTTAAAGATTTTTGTATAATGACAAACATATTGATTCAAAAAAATATCATTATACAATATTGTATAAAAGTCCACAAAATAAATATTGAGATCGAAAAATATAATAACATTGCAAGTCCCCCTTCTAGCTTCGTCCCTGGTTAGAAGAAAAATCATTCAACTGCAGAAAGCATAAAATAGAATTACGCATAGCAAACTACTAGTGTACATATAGAATAAAACTAAGCATAAAACTCGAAACCTTCTTGCAGAAAAACATAAATCAGTCTACTATGTGGGGATTTGGAAGAGACAATTTATCTTATTGTGGAATGGTGATTCATGTTTGAATGACCTACGCTAGAGGTTACGGGAAAGAAGAATCAATTATACATTTGTTTGTAGGGAGTGAATCTTTTGGCGGTAATTGAGATTTCGTTCTTCATTGGTTGAGTATTTCAACTATTAATCTAGTTGATGTTTTGGAATACGCGGTTCAATTTGGAGTTTCAAATGGTTTCAATAAAGATAATGTAGGAGTTCAAGTTGTTTGGTTGGATACTAACTAGATTGTTTGGAAGGAGCACAACGCAAGGATTTTTTTTAATCAAAGAGTTAACATTGGATTGGTTACTAGACTGCATCAACCTTCATTCTTGGTGGCGGTTGAAATCGCATAACTCTCATTCTTTCATCTACTTTCATTTGTGGTGGTCTAACCCTTAGGCTTGTCTTGATTTTAATACTATTTTTCATCCCTCTGCGACACTACACTATAAAGAGATGTTTATTTTGTAATATTTTTAGGCCTTAAATGAGAGTTGCACATCATTTGAAGGCAAAAAGAACACAAACATTTATTTTGAGAAAGAAAAAAAAAGAACTCATACATTTTTTTTTAAGGAAAAAAGGACTCATACATGAATACACAAATTATTTAATAAAAAATATTAAATTCTAAATTACATAATTGCCCATCTTTTTAAAAGAAAAGGAGGTGTTTTTGGTCCAAAGCAAAAAGTTGATAAATGCTATATATATATTAGATAGTTAGGGTTTGGATAGGAACCCTAGCCGCTACTACTGGCCGCTCTTCACATTATTATCTGCAGTCAATCATTTCAACCAAATGTAGACAGAACGATTCTCTTGGTTTAACTACACACAGGTATGCGGATTTGATCTGATTGCATCTATTCATTGTCATTTCTGCCAAATCATTTTATTACTTCCCTGTTCTTATTTTAATTTTGTACTGGAACAACTTGTTGCAGGTTCATTGTGACCTGATGCTTTTCCTTGATCATGATTTTCATTTCTTGTCGTCAACTACTATGTCCTTTCTTAGGTGGTTTATTGGTGACATCGTTCAGTTTTTCTATTTCATCAAGTGTAATTTCTCTGATTAAAAAAATGGACAGAATGGAATTCAAGTCCGACGGTCAAAAGGACAGATCGATAAAAATGGTACTCATAAATTTAATTTACGTTAGATTTTATGTTTCGAATTGTAGTGCAGACATTCAATATTTCGATATTTATTGATTCTGATCAAGTATATAATTATCTTTTACATGGTTATGAGTCCATTTATTTCATTTCTTTAATTCGGATTGTGTTGAACTGCTGATCTTGTTTTGCTTTTCGAATTGGGCGGTGCATGTCATTGCCGCTAATTAAATGTTGTAAAATCTAATCATCTCGTCTCAATTAAAAATACCTAATCCATAACAATAGATACTAATACAATCACCTAGGTGTCACATTGATTTTTTATTTTTGGAGTACTAAGATGCTTTGATTTTAATTTCTTTGGCAGGTAGATTCTGCAACCATTGACAGATTTTGCTGGGCTATCTTCGGGAGATAGTTTTCAAGGCTTCTTTTAGACTTGAAATGCAAACCACAAGCATTACACAACAATGGCTTCTCGTATGGACCTTTTCGCCAAACTATAGATGAAGCAGTGAAGCACATAAAAGATAGAAAAACAGAAACAAAGAGTGTGATGAATAGTGTGTTGATGCTTTCTCATTGAATGGTTAAGATGTTCTGTGAATGTTTAACCATGTCAAGTAACTTGGGATTTTCAAATATAATTCAAGATAGCATTGGAGGCATCAGGATCTCTATTGAGAAAAACACAAGTGAAGGAAAGCCAACTGGCATGGTTGTTGTTGGTGCTGCCACCCTTTGGATTCCTCTATCAGCTGAGAAAGTGTTTAAGTTCCTCACTGATCCTACACAAAGATTTAAGGATCACTAACTAGTTCAAAATGATTGCTCAAAAATGTATTTTAGATTTTATGTTTATGTTTAGTGTAATATTATCGAATTCTAGGAATGAAATTCTAGATTTTGAAATATGGGAAGTTAAGTCAGAAGTTCAAAAGGGTTTCTGAAAATTTTAATCTAGATTTTATGCTTATGTTTAGTTTGAAATTATCAAATTCTAATGATGGCATTCTAGATTTTGATATTTATTGATTGATATTGATCATGTCTCATATTATCTTTTAAATAGTTTCCAACCCACTTGGGTTGATTTGATGTTGTTGACTTGTAATGTGCTTCTTTTAATGCTTTCAATTTGGGTGGCTAATTTGGCATCTTAGAAAAAAAACTTTTAAACAGTTTATGGTTCAGTTTATTTCATTTTATGATTTCAGATTATGCTATTGATTTTGTTTTGCTTTTCAAATTTGCTAGAAAATGTCATGTCCTCAAATTAAATGCTGAAAAGTATGATCACCTATTGTTTAAGTGGAAAGAGCCTAATGAATAAGGAATAGTGTGGCCTAATGATCACCTATTCTTTTAAGTATTTTGATTTGAAATAGAATTGATTAATTAATTGATTTATAATATTGTTGATGAAATATTTATTTGTAAAATTAAGCTTGAATTATAAAACAAGAAGAAAATGCGTGTGACTAATCATGTTTGATGTCATAAGCATTTTTGGACCTATCACTTCAATGTTAAAGGGTCCATAAACACATTTGAACAAAGTTTGCTGAAAAGTGGATGATAGTGTAAACATTCTATAACTTAAAAGATCAATTTACAACCAAAAGAAACTTAAATGACCAATTGATAATAAAATAACTTAAAGGATCGCAGGAGGTCAAATCGTAGTGGGATTTGGACATATTGATATTGTCCATGATACTATATTTTGTACAAAACGTTGTAAAAAACAGTCCTAGACAAGAAAACATGGACCAAAAATGTTTTAAGTTCTAACTTGCAGTTTAATTATGACTAAGATGCCTCTGTAGCCACTGTTTTATAGTCTTTCATTGTCTACCCCTATTGGGATATCCCTGATGATGTTAAGACTTTTTTAATATAATAATGTTGTGCCTCAAGCCTTCAACTATTTAATATATTACTTGGTTTAAAGGTTCTTTTTCTGTTTTTGAATTTTGTTTTATCACAAGAACCGTTGTCTTCCTTCTACTGAGCATCATATTGCCTCTGCTTATTACCTCACAAATACATTGATACAAGCAATGTATAGCGTTTGGACATGAGCATGAAAAGAGTTACTCTCCCATCCATGTATGGTTGTTTTATTTTTCTTAATTTTATTGAGATCTTTCTCAATTTTTTGTAAGTTTAAACTATTTTTTATATATCAATTTGATTTAACTTGTTTACATTATCAATGTAAGAATACTTTATAAATGCATCAAATGATTGTTTGACACATCAATATAATGTGTTTAAAAAAAATCATTAAATCATTTGATAGCACATTATTGAATGAATGTATGAATACCGACTGTTTTTTGATAGTGTATACCGATTGTTTTTTGGTAGGTGCGCCACCGCAACCGACTGTTTCTAATGTTTTGAAAGTAGTGGTCAGGTGCGACAAGGAGGAGGATCGTGACATTAACCATATTCTAGATGGACCAGTTTTGAAGGCAGACACACAAGTTCTTTGTGATAAAAAAGAAAGAAGTGACCGACCAAAAAGACAATTGTCTTGTCCTCCAATGGCTACTCAGTCCGTTAGTTCAGGGCCTTGGAGTCTTGAATGGCTTAAAGATCATGTTCATGGTGAGGCGGGGGTGGTGTCGTCTTCCAATCAAGCTTCTAAGCAACATTTGAGATCTTAAGCAAGTTTACCCAAAAAAGGGGCGGAACGTTCTTTGAAAAATAAATTGAAAACTGGTGGTAAGCTGAAACATTCGGCACATAATGTGAAGAAAATTGCAAGACTTCCAGATAAGGATCGTAAGCAAGTTCTCAAAATTCTGATGAAAAAGTTGCATAGACGCAGAGGGGTCAAAAAATTAGAAGCTTTGTCTGAAGCTATTTCTAAAGGGTCACTTGTTTCAGATTCTTCTTCTTCAACGTCTGTTAATAATGATTGGAAGAATTGGTTTGTATTGCGAGGTAAGGAGGAGGAGGTCAAGAAAGATGTGAATTGTTTTGGTAAGGATTTGGGGGTAAAGTTTTATGAAGACAAATCAAATCAGTTCAGGTTGTTGTCACGAGGTCGGACAAAGAAAACAGAGAAGGTTGAGAGGCTAGTGGAGGGGGCGCACAAAGAATGATGTGTGTGTGGGGGCGGGGGGGATCGGTAGGAGGGGAGTAAAGGGGTGTAATGAAGATTCTTTAATGGAATGTTAGGGGGTTGGGAGGGATTGTAAAAAGACCGGAAGTTCGTAAATTATTATCTAAAAAGAATCCTTCCATTGTTTGTCTGCAAGAAATGAAGATGTCAGTAATTGATGAAGCTCTACGTTTGTCCTTATAGGGAGATATATCTCATTCCTATTCCTTTCAAACAGATGAGGAGGCCATCAAGGAGTTTGTTAACTATGTGGAACACTTCAATGGATGAGGGGGGTTCGGTAGGAGGGGAGTAAAGGGGTGTAATGAAGATTCTTTCATGGAATGTTAGGGGGTTGGGAGGGATTGTAAAAAGACCGGAAGTTCGTAAACTATTATCTAAAAATAATCCTTCCATTATTTGTCTGCAAGAAATGAAGATGTCAGTAATTGATGAAGCTCTATGTTTGTCCTTATGGGGAGATGTATCTCATTCCTATTCCTTTCGACCGGATGAGGGGGGCATCAAGGAGTTTGTTAACTATGTGGGACACTTCAATCGTGGAGGTTTGGTTGTCGGTTAGTTTTGAGCATGTGTTACTCATCCATGGTCGGTTCATTGATTAAAATGATGAATTTTATTTATTTAATATCAACGCTCCTTGTGATAATGGGGCGAAACAATTGTTATGAAATTCTTTGTCCGAGCATCTTCAACGGCTTGTGGGGAAAATCATTTGTTTATGTGGTGATTTTAATGTGGTTCGGGGATTGGAAGAAAGAAGGTCTAGGGGGGTTGCGATTAATTCAAGTGATTGTGACCTTTTTAATGATTTTATTGATAACAATGTCTTGGCTGATCTCACTCTGCATGGTCAAGGTTACACGTGGTATAAGGGGGATGGGAATTCCATGAATCGTATAAACCGCTTTTTATTGTCTCAGGAGTGGTGTTCTAGATGGCCGAACTGTTTGAAAGTTGATTGTCTGCGTGGTTTATCCGACCACTGTCCCTTGGTTTTGTCGGTTGATGATCATAACTGGGGGCCGAAGTCGGTGAGGATGCTGAAATGTTGGTCTGATGTTCCGGGATACCACTAGTTTGTTCGTTCTAAATTAGAGTCATTCTAGTTGGAGGGTTAGGGAGGCTTTGTTTTAAAGGAAAAACTGAAATGGATCAAGTCAGCTCTTAAAGATTGACATCTGATTCATTCGCGTAATTTACCTTGAAAGATTAATTATTTAAAAAATAAGATGGGTATTTTGGAGGCTAGGGGAGAAGTCAATGTGTTATCTGAGGATGATGTGATTAAATTGCATGAGGCATCAGCCGTGCTCCACTCTTTATCAAGGGCTAATGCTAGTATTTCGTGGCAACAATCGAGGCTACTATGGCTTCAGGAAGTTGACGCTAATTCTAAGTACTTTCATGCTATCATGTCGGGTAGATGACGTCGTAATGCCATTTCATCTATTGCAGTGGGCGCCCATATGGTATAAGGAGTTGCAGATGTCAGGGAAGCAATGTTTGGTCACTCCGAAGGGATAGTTTTAAGTCTTTAATTATTTATTTTTATTATCTCTTTCTTTATTACTTTTTACTTAATTAATTATTTTTATTTGTTCTTATTTTATTTTTATTTGATTTTATTTTTAATCCTTTTTTATTTTACTTTAGGTTAATTCGTTTTTTATATAAACAATTTTTATCTTGTTTTATTTTAAGTCCATAGGTCTTTTGTCCTTTTTCTCAAAGTCTGGTCCAGCCCAGCCAGGGGCATTTTTGTCCTTTTTATACACTGCAGAGTCCAGTGACACCTCATTTGCAGGAACCATTTTCATTGTACAACACCTTTTTCCAGCCCATGGTACACCTGCAATTAAACCCTAAAAAACAGTACTATATAAACCCAGCCAATGATTGGCTTAGTTTTTTTTACCAATACCTACCCCTAGGCATAGATCTGCGGCAACCACAAAGTAAACAACAAAAACCTTAATCTTCATCATCAATAAAATCAAAACCAATAAAATTTCCAGAAATAATAAAATCTCAAGAACACCGAAGAACAACATAGACTCAACATATTTTCCACTATAAACTTTTTTTCCATTCATCAACATAACAACCATTTTTGAACCAACACAGTGATACCGCAAAATTCAAAACTCATCCATCACCACTTTTTCTTTCCTTTCGAATCTCAATAGGTTTCCAACAATAAACATCCAAACGTCTCCATTTCGAAATCAATAGTAACAACATCAATACAAACTGTGAAACGGAAATTGGAAACAAAGGTAGAGAGATTTTCGTTAGTTTTTTTTGAAAATGTCATTCAAATCTAATGTTCCTCGTTTTCATTAAAAATCATATCGGTTTGAACAAAGAAAAAAGATAATGAAGTTTTTTTTATTTTCGAAATGGAGATTTAGATCTACGATTACCTTGCGATTTTCTTCGAAAACCGAGTTTGGATTTGAGTTTAATGTGAAAAAGGATGTCAGGATCTATAGTTTTTTATTTTATTTTAAATTATTGTGTTTTGAGTTTTCCGACGTGGTGGCGTCGCTCTGTTGGGCCGGCCACCACCGCGCCGGAGTTTGTACATTTGGCTGGAGAAGACAAAGCACAGCGACACAAAGAGAAGAAGGATGAGACCTTCTCTCTCTAACTGGAACTTAGAGAGAGAAGGGGAAAAATCAAATGAATTCTTTCTCTTGCTTTTCGTTTATATACTCCTTCTTTTCCTCTTGATTCAGTGTGCACTGTTTTACTATGTTACCATGCACCTTCAGGGTTGGACCCTCAGATCTTGGATCTGACGGCCAGTGTTGGCTCCTATTTGTTCCTGTGCGCACCTCTTTTAATTTTACGGTGTTCTTCTGGTTTTTAAAACCCTTAGATCTGGATTCAGTGGCTGGAAGATTGCTTCCATGAGATCAGATCTAGACTGTCTGATTAATCAGACGGTGCAGATCTACTTTGTTTTGGCTTTATGTTGCATTTTTTTTTATAATCTCTACAGTTTTACTATTTATACACCCTTTCCCTGCTTCTGCACCCCCTGTTTTCTCTTAAAATTTTCTTCTCTTTAATTTCCAAAGCTCTTTATTCACTTTTAATTGTTCTATTTAATTATTTTACTGTTTTTTTCTTTTTTAAGCACACATACTTGTGTGCAACTTTTTTAGGTCTTTTAGTTTATTTTTATTGCATTTCTTTTATTTGTTTAGTCTCTAGTTTCTTGCATTTTTATGCATTTTTTTTTTCATTTATATTATTGAGACCTTAGAATGTATCTAGGAACAATGTAAATACATAAATAAGAATATGCACCGACACATACATATTTATTTATTCCGCTTTATGTCAAGACCTTAACCAAGGACAAAATCAATTAGAGACAAATTAGGGATAAATCAAGGACAAATTAAGGACATTAAAATCAAACAGCTAGTAATTTTAGGTTAAATCCAAGGAAAAGGGACTTATTTTGGATCCAACATCCTAGTGAAATCCCTCGCGCTTTATTTTAATCTCTCACGCTTTATTTTATTCCGTCACACTTAGTTGTTTAGACTTTAATTAGCTCACTTTAATTTCCAAAAATTTCAAATATGGAAAACCCAAAAAAATCTTTTATTAACAAACCTTGGACTTTAACCCAAGTGACTTCTATTTTCTCTTCTCAATTAAATTTTAATCAATATAAACCATATTTAGACTTGGTTTCCTTTTCAATTAAAATCAATCGACCTCATATTTTATTCTTCCATGTCATTTCGGCCTCTTATCCTCTCAAAACCTTTTTCAAAATTTAAAATCAATCTAACCCATCACTCGGCTTTTTTAAACATGAACTATATGATTTTGATCCCAGTTTTGGGTATGTAGGCAAAAGACTTTGTCTTTCCAAATCAATAAAAAATGACAAAAATATTTTTTATTTTATTTTCACACTTAGACTTCTTAGGCTTTTTTTTTTACAAGTAATCAATTTAGCAAAAGATAAATAAAAACAAGAGGTTCCTGTGGAATACTATAGACGTTTAGGGTGTTAATACCTTCCTTTTGCGTAAGTAAACCCCAGACCTTTGATCTTTTTAAAATATGGTTTTTTTTCGAACTTCTCCCCTTTCCCTTGGAAAAATAAAAGCTCGGTGGTGAGTCCAAAACTTGAGATTCAATGCTATTCCAATAACTTGACATCCAAAAATCACCGCGACCGTATTATTGACCTTTCCTGCACGTTTATACTTCTATGGCATGATAAGACGAAAAAACCTTTAAGGTTTTTGTTTAAAGTTTTCTACTAATTACTGTAGAATTCATATTTATCTATTCCTTCATGATATTGCTCTTGCTTTAATTTGTTAAAATATTTAATTTACTCGTACCATCTTAAAGCCTTTGTATCATACTTTTGTTTAAATGCAACATATGATGATGGATAGTTAAAGTGCTTGGGAAGTACAACTCGTTAAGATGTTTGACAATTATTTTTTATTTTTTAGTCTGTATGCTAGATTATTTGTAAATGAAGTTTCTTAAATAATATATAATATCCTCATGCTTCGATTAATCAAGATTCTATGTGTATGAGTGTTTCCTTCTCTTAAGAGTTCTTGTTGAATTAGGCATATTTTAATTATATCATGATCATATAATAGTCCACAAACATTAAAAACGTTGGTGTCAAGATATGCCGTTCTTTCGACATCGTAGCTGCTCGTTGACAGGTTGTTTTTGTTTCTTGAAGGATGATGAAGATTGGAGTTACAACAAGAACTATGACACCGAAAGAGGGTGCGAAAGTGGTGGGCTTATGATGCAGGAAGCCTTGAGGTGTTTTGATAAATCTTTCGAAGCAGGCGTTCACCAGAAAGCGAGCCAGCCGTGTCGGTATATGCAAATTGCTTCCAGCAGGTTCAGGTAACTATAACAGGCGCAAACCAGATTGTTCTCGGCAAATAGTTATTCAAGATTGTGAATTCTGTCGGATGCTTTGAAGGGAGCAAACATTGCAATAAATGCAAGATATGGCCAACAATTATCAGGTTCAAAAATATTCTTGGCTTGTTGCTTGATAGTAAAATTCCATAGAGTCCCTCCCAATGATATTGTAGTATTTATCGAGTCCAAATTTAAATCCACAACCAAATTCAAAAACATTAACACCAATAATTGGTCAATCAATTCTCTAAAGTTATCATTGTTGTTGCTAGTCTTTCAAGACTGTTTTGCAGCGCCTGCCCACTAAAAAGCTAAACCTACTATTAATTTAATTAGAAGTTAGTCCAAAAATATGTCATGATAGGCGAAGCTTCTTGGAAACTGATAGGTAACAGATAAGGTTAAGTTGCTGACACTGAAAACCGAGTCTTTTTCAATGCAATTGTATTGGAAGAAAATAAAATTAGCATTAGTGCTCACAGTGAATTAGCTACTTGGTTAAGAATAGAGAAAAAATGGGGAAAAAAATAATAATATAACAGACAAGCTAGTTTCCAAGCTAATTAAAAGAAGGAGTGTAAAATAAAAGAATGAAGTAGGCTTTTGACGCACCATCCCTCAACAACAAACCCAACAAATTCACTTCAATTTGCAACGATCCACTGTCTTTTTTAGTACCAATTGCAATTGCAACATCACTTTGTTACTGAAGCTAATAACCATTGTTAATTCAGCTTTGATCATAGCCACTTTGTTGGCCTCTTGTGTTAAACGGGGCAAGATTATCTTGGCAAGGGTAATTCTTTATTGTCGTTTTCGACTGTGATTTCTTTGATTAATCACATGAGTTGAAAAAACATGTATATTTCTATCCCAAACACCACCCAACAATGTCAAAAGTGAACGAGAGCATGTGAGAGAATAAGGTTTTAGACCAGATAAGTTCTACTTATTCTACTTGTTCAACAAAATGCATTTATGGGGTGTATGTACTATCTAACATCTAAAGTTGTTAAATTTGGAATACTAGGTGATTTTGATCAATCTTAAATGGAGTTCATTAGAAGGAAAATGTCAATTAAGCAGCTTTCTATCATGTATCAAACCCGCTTCACATTTATGTCTTTTTTCTTGCACCCGGTTGATATGCCACATAGAACTAGACTTGCTAAATTTTTCAAGTAATTTTGTTAGGCCTTATTTAAGCCTTGAATGGCTTATCATTTTCAACACTTGATTTGAGTTTTTAAAACTTATTGAGCTTCAAGAATGATACATGTGATATTAAGGTTTTTGTAATTTGATGGTCAAGATATATATGATATTAATTTGATCATTTACGCTGGTTTCTCGGATCTAGTTAGCTTTCAAGATTTATTATTTTTGCCTATGAACAATTAACTTCCTTCTGCAAAAATATTGTTATCTTAGTGCATATGAAGACTTTAACACTCTAAACCCCGAAAGCAATAAAACATGCAGATAAATCATTATCAAAAGAGTTTAGATGTCACTTCATCATTTTTATGAAAAACATGCATAATTTGTTTTCCATAAAACTCGCAACGGAAATCAATAACATAAATATTCTCAGCAACATAGAATAAATCTCAACAGCCATGTATCACACCTCATAAATACATCTCCAAAATACAACCAAATCTTAGCATAAATAACAATAAGTCTCAAAGGTATCAAAATACAAGACTCAAGACCGACACTCCTGAAATCAGAGCCTATGTAGACTCCAAGCTAAAATCAAAAAGAGGTAGCATCCAGCTAGCCCTCAGACACTCACAAGAAAGCAAATCAACACAAGCCTGTAAATCACCTACGTCATTCAAATAAATAACACAACGATTAACCAAACAACCACGGGAGGTTAGATGTTATTCACATAATAACATATAACCAGATAATTAGCATTAAAGAATTTCAATTACCATATATGCATGTACATACTTTTCATCCTATAATACCATGTGAATAATTATCTTAAATAAATCATCACATCAATCTCAGGATAATATGTACTAATTATCATCATTTATAGTTAAAGTCTCCACATATTGCAAAAAATTCACCAAGTCACTTAATTCACCAACACAAATTAAACCAAAATACATCATTCACATAACTCACAAAATGAATTCATATAGACTAATATGTATACTTTCACAATTTAACACACATCAATCAATATGGGATTTTCTTACCTTATTCCTCATTTATCAAATTATAGCAACCTCATCATTTAGAAAATATAATCATATATGCAAATCCACTTATTTCATATAAAGCACATGTTTTGCATAATGCATACAATTCATCTAATTGACATCAACCATATAGATCACCTATACTATTACGTAATCAACTCAATAAATACAATTCATCGTTTCAAAAGTTTAGGCAAGGAAATCATCATCATCAAAGGAATCACCAAATCAAGTATAAATGATTCACACATTATCACCATCACCAATATAATCATCATTACTTATAACCACCAAGTTACGTTCTCATCATTTGCATGTCCTCATCATTATCATAAGTGTACAAGTACCACCAATAATAAACGCAATCGGTTACCCATCTCCACATATATTCATACAGCACATAATTCACATCATCAAGTATGAGACATTTCACATAAACTCATGTGCATGCAATGTTCTAGACACGACTCTACAAGCATGTGCTACCATTGGATGTCAGAGGTGATTTTACTGATTGATCCCTCTACATATTCTCTACATATTCTCCACATATAGGACTTATGAATGCATGTATGCCAAGTATTGACTCGATAATGCACACCACCAATTAAACTCTTCATATTCTTTACATTTTCTACACATATTGCATTATCAAACAATACATTCATACATCAACAATTATCAAATAATCATCTATACATATTCATCATCAAATAATCATCTCTACATATTCTATTGGAACAAAATGTGTTCAACATTGTCTCTTTGAGTTTTGATGATAACAAAGTAATAAAATTTCAATTGGATATGCTAATATTTGTTCAAGTGTGCAGGACCATATACTAAAATTTATAAGTCTTAAAACAAGGAATTGGTTCTGGAAGAACAATCAAGAGAAAAAGAATTTACATGATATGCTTTGTGGCAAGTCTGAGTCTGAAGACATCAGAGTCTGAAGACCATCAGAAGCTGACTGTTAGAGTCTGAAGTGAAGAACCTGAAGTAAGTTAATTGCTTATTTGAAGACACAAGTATGCAGAAGGAATAGAAGACTGAAGCAACGAATATTTCAGAGGAATTAGAAGGCAGTGGATGTTTATCCATATAGAATGGACAGTGAAAGGACAATAGTACAATTGTACGACCAGTAATCCAACATTTCCTATGTATAGTACAAGCTACAACTGTGTCTCTGCTGTTTAATTCTACATACAAGAAATGATTTTCAAATTATTCTCTCTTAAGACATTAACCAAATCAATCAACATATCATTTGTGATTGATCAAGCTTCAGTAACGACCCTTTGATGTGTTGGAACCTTTACAACGTCTCTTTCATACCTCTATATAAAGGAACGAAGACTTGAAGATTAGTAGAGACTCATCAACATTTAAACTGTGTCAAAATTCTACTGAAATTGTTGTGCATCAAACACTTAGAATTTCTTAATAACTTTCATATCTTAGAAATTCTAGAGTCGTCAGAGTCTAATTTATTTTGTATTGTGAACAACACTAATTGTATATTATGTGTTCAACCAAACTTATTTCTTTGTAATTTGTTTGTTTTATAACCTCTTGCTTGTGTGCTTGAGTATTTGAAGTCTCTTGCATGTGTGCTTGAGCATTTGTAATCAGATTGGATTGTAGTGAAAATCTCCTTAGAAGTGCAAGGGGATTGGACTACTTCCGGATTGTGGAAGGAACCAGGATAATTGATTTGTGTCTTTCTCTTCTCTCTCTCTCTCTCTCTCTCTCTCTCTCTCTCTCTCTCTATCTATCTTTAATATTTCCGCAGCATTAGACTCTGAACATTGCTCCAGACTTTGAACTCTATCAGACTCTGGACTTAGTTTAAAAATAAGAAAAAGCTAACATAATTCAACCCCCTTGTTGTGTTTTTATCACCTTCAGTTGGTACTAGAGCGCCTAGTTCTGTTGTTCTAGCACTTAACAATGTAACCGAAAAGATTAGAGAAAAACATGTCTGCTGGTGGTAGTGGTCTTGGTGTTTTTAGTGCTGCGGTATTATATGATTATGGTATTGATGACAAGTCATCTGTCTCAAACAAGCCTCCAATGTTCAATTGTGATCCTGATACATTCTTTTGGTGGAAAACCAAGATGTATGGTCATATCATGGTCTTTGATGAAGAATTATGGGATGTCCTTGAAGATGGTGTTGGAGATTTGGAGTTAGATGAAGAAGGTGTTGATGTTGATAGGAAGAAACACACTACTATAAAGGTAACAAGAAAGTCAAAGAAGCTAAAGCTACTATATATGTTGGTTCAACAATATGAATTGTTCAGGATGAAAGAGGATGAAGACATTCAAGCTATGTACTCAAGGTTTCAGACTATAGTCTTTGGACTTCAGATACTAGAGAAAAACTATGTAGCTTCTGATCATGTAAAGAAGATTCTAACGAGCTTCCCTGCTAAGTGGAGACCTAAGGTGACAACCATTGAGGAAGCTAAGGATCTAAACACTATTTTCAGAAACAAAAAATTTTGCAGGGACCTGTTTAAAAAACAAAATATTTTGCAGAGACCAAAAACTACAAAATGGGTCCAGTCATCATGTGCCACGTATACAAGTCATCACAAAAATGGGGTCAGGGACTATTTTAAAAAACAAAAAATTTTGCAGGGACCAAAAACAATTTTTTTTTACAGGGACCAAAACTTAAACGAGCCATATTTGCAGGGACGAGTGCAATATTTAAGCCTTAATATTATGGTAATTTTATGGTCAATATATGTGATATTCATGTAATTGCATGTGCATTAGTATAGCTTTCAGTTTGAAGACCCTTCTAATAGAAATATTTGATCATTAGCAACACACATTTTAACACACACTTTTCAACACACTCACTTTGATTGGTTAAAATTCACATTTTTCCCACCTAATTATGTGTTAAAAAGTGTGTGTGTTAAAATGTGTGTTACTAACATTCCTCTATATTATATGTAATGAATTGTTTAGGTTTATATGAAGAAAAAAATATTGGGTAATAATCTGGTGTGGCCACACTCAGCCATACGGTGGGTCCTCCCATGGTACCCCGTATTGCACATGACCTTTTAGGTCATGTCCCCGTGAACTTAGCTTAGTTGGCAAGAACAATGTATAATATATGCAAGGTCAGGGGCTCGAACTCAGAGACTACCAAAAAAGGTCATGAGGAACAAGATAACATTGTTGACATTAAGAGAGAGGGTTAATGTATATTTGTTACTTGTATGCAAGTTTCCTAGGTCAATCATTTTACAACACATTTTCCTAGCTCAATCATGAAAAATGGATAAGTTACTTTGTGACTATTTTGATAGAAATAGTGCTTTATTTTAATATAAACGGCAACTCTATTTCAAAAAAAAAAAATCATTTGTCAAATGTAAATGACAATTAAAGTATTTAGAAAAATACAATCGAAATGACAAATAAAGTATTTAAAAAATACAACCAAAACAATCAATTATAGTCGAAAATATTGTCCATTACTTAAACAGACAAAATACAACAATACAATAAAATTATTTGAATACATTGACAAAAATTGACTTAAGTTTTATAGTACTGCAAAAATCATAAAGCAGAACAACGAAAAAAGTCATACAAAAAAAACCAAGTATGTTTGACACTAAAATACAAAGTCTCATTCATCCACGATATTGGAGCACCAACTATATATGATTTTTAACAACAAATTTCATACGAGGATATAATTCAGGATAAGTAATCTTTTGACCAACCCCGTCCTTAAGATTAATCCCATATTGACCCAAACCCACATTACAAATATCAGTCAAAATATGATACAAAAAAAGTGTCTCCATGTTGCTTTTTCTACTTTTTTTTATTGAGTGTGGCCAAATAGAGTGTTCAAATCTTTTTGTCCAGTTGAGCTGTCAAAACGGAATAGCATATATGGGTTGAGCCACCAACCCAAACAAAACATTAGGTTTTGGATTTAAAATTCCAATTTGACCTTTTTTTTTATAGGCTTTTTAGCTTATCCCTAATTAGCCCATTATCACTTAGGGCTGGCCATTATGGGTCATGGGTACGTAGCCCGTTTGACACATATAATTAAAAATGCAAAAATAAATTTGTAGCACGAAAATTTTGCCCTTTTTAGCCACACAAATATTTTATATGAATGGCTTAAATATGGTAGTCGTCCCTGCAAATATGCCTCGTTTAAGTTTTGGTCTCTGTAAAAAAAAAATTTGATTTTGGTGGCCTGTTTAAAAAACAAAATATTTTGCAGGGACCAAAAACTACAAAATGGGTCCAGTCATCATGTGCCACGTATACAAGTCATCACAAAAATGGGGTCAGGGACTATTTTAAAAAACAAAAAATTTTGCAGGGACCAAAAACAAAATTTTTTTTTTACAGGGACCAAAACTTATACGAGCCATATTTGCAGGGACGAGTGCAATATTTAAGCCTATATGAATTTTAAAAATCAGAAAGACCATAGCTTTAAAATGGAGGATGGAAAACTTGAATGAGGTTGCACCACTCCAAAACATTATGATTTTTAATTTTCTCTTTTGTTTTTTAATCACTCCATCCATAATGAAATATACTCAAAAAGTTTAGTTGAAAAGTTGATGTTCATGGACTAAATTTTTTTAAAAAAAACTACCACATTTGTTTAAATTTCATTTTGGAGGGGATATATTTTTTGGATACATAAAAAATATTGCATATAGGAAATTTTTTGGAACTTTTTTTTATAATTTTATAAAAATAAATAAATAGTTAAGAGGCTAATCTTCTAGCCTGTGACCTGTATATGACCAGGCTCTTGTAGTACATATTTTTAGACTTCATTATGAAAGTTTTACCATGTACCACTACCCATATACCATTGACCCAACATACAATATACAATTCTGATTTTATTCCTTTCTCATTTGACCTCACCACTAAAATTTAATTAAATTTTTCATAATAGAATTGTGGTCACGTTGTTGTCTCCCTCTTCCAAATCCATTCCAACACAACACCTAATTTCCTCTCTCTTCCATTTGTTTCTTCCTTTCAATTTTCTCTTTCTCGTATTTTTCTTCTCTCATTTCACCATGAAATCTTTTAATTTTTCATATTAAGGCATCAACTCTGTACATATACATGTTTTTACATTACAACCATAGGGTTAACAAACTAAATATGCCAAAATAAAATTGATCAATAATTTTTCTTTATGCAGCAACACTCTTTTTCTTAATTTTTTTATTTAAATACAATTTATGTTTGGTTTCAATAAATTATTATCACCATTTCACTAATAGGGGAAAAGAGGTTATAATTAGTTTTAATTAATTAACAAAGTTGTGAATTTGTATCAATAAATAGTTTTAGAGACGGAAAGTGATTCGGGGATATTTTTAGGGTGGAAATTCAAAGTTGTAGAATTCCATTGTTTTTTTTCTTCTTCCAGATAACCTGTTCTCTATTTTACAGTTTATAGATTTGATTGTCTGAAGAAAAAAAATCGATAGAATATTTTATGGGGATGAATTTTAACGACAAAAGGGGTAAAATTGGATTTATTTTTAATTTTGTTTATGGTTTGTAGGGGTGAAAGTATAAGTGCAGGGGTACATGGTATAATGTTCCGTATTTAAACAAAGGCTTATTGACCCAATTCAATAAAACTCGAATCCATAATAAACAAGTAGCCCATTTAGATATTCTAGTCCCTGCAAGAATAACTCTTATATATAATAGATAAAGATAATTAGGGTTTTCAAAGGAACCCTTTTCACTTGCCGTTGCTGCTCACTCTTTCACTTTTGTCTGTCGCTGCTATCACTAACCCTTTCACAACTCATCAGTTCTACGTTTTGTTGTTCCTTCCATTCCACCAAATGTAGAAAAAAATCTGCCATGAGCCAGCGCCCTTGGTATGTTTAACTACACACAGATATGCCTTAGATCTAATTCCACTTTCCTCTAGTTTTTTTTTTTTTTTGCATGTATTCATTTTATTTTGTAATCTGTGTTCTTTTAATTTCTGCTAAACTTGTTGCAGATCAGATGTTATTCCTTGACAATGATTTTAATTTCTTGTGGTCATCTACAAACTCATTTCCTTGGTGGTTTACCTGTGACATTGTTCTATTTTTCTATCGACATCGAGTGTAATTTCTTTGATTAAAAAAGTGAATGTCAGACCAAAAGCCAGGCACTCAATGGGATGGCTTCATAAAAGCGGTACTAAAAAACCTACATCAACATGAAGGTAAAATTTATATACTTATGTAGCACCGACACTTCAAGTTGAATGTGTGTTAAATTTGACAAAGACACCAACACGATATTGACACATGTGATTACATTCAACTATTTCTTTTCAATTAAATTATTATTATCGTGTGTAGATAACATGTACAATGCCTTAAAAACATTCGTTTCTATCTGTTAGTTAATTTTACCCTTCATGTAGCTGCAAGATTTTAGCCAAAGTCCTTCTGGAGAGACAGAAGTGCAGTTTAGAGTGACAAAGGAAACTTCTAAGCCTATGTTGCAGTCTATGACTCACATCAGTTATCAGCTCAATAGAACTGCTGTTGTTAGTCTAAAGGTATATAAACATGGATCAAGTATGTAATTTAAATATATTACATATCTTAACAATAATCAAGTATGTTTTGTGTCAAATAAGTTTTCCCTTTCATGGCTTTCACTTCATATAAATTAAACAGGTTTACAAATTTTAAAGTTTAAACAGTTTCATTAATAATTTTATTTTCTAATCTTTTCTTTCTTTTTTTTGGAATGACTTTCACTAAAATAATGTACTGAACAAGCCCTTGCTATTTATTGCTAAACTGTAAAACCCTTCCATTATGTAGTGCTTTGTGAATTTAGATTATGAATATGGAGTTACTATGCCATGTGTAGAGTATATATTTCGACTATGTGTCGCTGACACTTCAGCTGTAGGCATGCTTGAGTATCCAACACGTGTTTGTTATTTATGCTGTCGTGATTTTTTCAAGATGAGTCTTTTCACATTGCAAAACCTTATAACCGAACCATTCCCTTTCAAATTCAAATTTCAAATTTTGGTTAAGGAATGTAATAATTGACAAATTTTTCATTTTCATATGGCAGTGGATCAAAACATTCAGGAGAGGAGGATGAGTAGTAGGTCCAAGATAGCCAACAAAATGTTGACAGGTTTCCTAATGTATAAGGAAAAAATGGGAGAAGGAAGAAGGATTAGGAAATGATTGGATTCTGACATATTTCTCCCTAAGTAGTCTTCTTTGTGCCTTACTTAATAGTATTACTCACTAAATTCCATTGTACCTTTTAGCTACTTTATCAGAAGAAATTCCACCTGAGAGAGAAGAAAGTCCACTTGGTGTGGGATGTTAAGTCAAAAGTTCAAAAGGACGGATCCATAATACAAGCACATAAAAATTTAACTTAGATTTTATGTTTAGGGTGAAATCATCAAATTATAGTAATGACGTTCAAGATTTTGATATTTATTGATATTGTTTGTTTCTCAAATTATCTTTTACATTGTTTCCGATTCAGTTTATTTCATTTTGTGAATTCAAATTATGCTGCTGATTTTTTTCCTTTTCTATTTGGCTAGTAAATGTCATGTCTGATAGTTCAATGGTG
>Ga0228710_1004207_pt1 | contig 22721 bp, 14 predicted proteins | sample MedpolnodulmetaG_FD_177995 | JGI IMG/M metagenome (GOLD analysis project Ga0228710, IMG submission 177995) | Root nodule microbial communities from Medicago polymorpha collected in Santa Monica, California, United States - pink nodules | ecosystem: Host-associated > Plants > Roots > Nodule...
TGCTTTCTTTCCTCTAATGTATGATTCAGAATAAGAGGAGTTCCATTTTGTTTGTAAATAAAATAGGATTTTTAATTTTTCACATAAATTTTATGGTATTTTGTTTGTTTATTCATTATTCAGATTGCTTTTTAGTTGTGTAGATATATTGTCTTCCCTACATGATCAATATGGGGTTGCTAAAGTTTCTAAATGTCTCATCCTTTTAAAATGGAATTTAAATACACCATAGAAAAGGTCTCTAAATGGGAGTTGTCTAATTTTATTTGCTTAATTAGATTATTCATTAGCAACCCCAAATTGTATGATTATTTTTGCTTAGTTTTCTTTAGGCATTGTGATGGTTACTGATTTGATCAGATGTAGGATAAAAGTAATCTTATATATTAAGTGATCTCTATTTTTCCTTAGATTTTTTTTTTATGAATGATGTTGTTTGATTGAGTTTTCAATTGTTCTGTTGTCATAGCAGATAAACAAAATGACATAATTGGGTGAAAGAAGACAATTAAAGATCATGAATCTTGATTCATTCCCTTTGTAAACCCCTTCCGATATCTCAAACATTTTCTTTCTATGACTTTTTTTTGAGGTATTTTAGATATATCAGATTTTTTTTAATGTTATTAATGCATGAATGAGAGAGAAGTTATCTCATTTTCTGATTATATATGGTATTCTTCAAAGGTTTATTTAGTTTTGGTTGGGGAAAATCTTTGTTTTTTTTGTTTTCCTTACCTTCTACAGTGCAATTAATTTCCTCCATTCTCCATTTTACAGGTGAAACAATAATTTTGATACTCTTTGGATTATCTACAGCTCAGAGGATACTTTTGGGGGTTCTAATTTCTCTAAATATATAATAGGTAATAATGCTTAATTTGTCTCCTACTTTTATACAGTTGAGCTTATTTTGAGGTTTTAATGTTTCTAACTTCTCTAAATATATTCTTTAAAAAAAAAAAAAAACTTCTCTAAATATATGATAGGTAATCATGCTTAAGTTAATTTTTTACATTCATTTGCTTTTTTATTTTCTGCCAAGGTTTTTGCAGAATCACTGTGAGGCACTGCATTAGTTGTTGTCAGTGAGGCATTGCTACTTTTTCATTCAGTATTAAGAGTAAATGGAGTCCTTTTTTAGTCTTGATCCACTTAAAGGACTAAATTCGTGGACAAACATGATTATATTTGCATGTGATTCACCTGTGCTTAAAAAATTTATGTCAATGCCTTTGCATCTGAGAATTTTACTTAGTTGGAGTAATTTTTAGTTCATTTCTATTTCATTATGTATATTGGTATATGTTCTTCCTATATTGATCACCCTTTTTACAAAAACATATGTTAAATAGATGTAATATACTCCACACTTTGTAATTATAAGTTTCTTTTGAGAAAAAAAATTGTGTTCCTACATGTAAGTTCCTATGAGAGTTATTTTTGTTTTTGTTTTGAAAGGATAGATAAATGTGAGTTGTATTTATTATTTATATGTTAAATATATGTAATATACTTCACATTTTGTAATTATAAGTTCCTTTTGAATCCCTGAAGAAAAAAAAAGTTCCCTTTTTAAAAAATGCATTCTTCAATACAAGTTCTTATGTGAGTTGACTTTATTTCTTTCTAAACTAAGACCTTATTAAGTCTAAATCTTAAATTAACATTTTTGTAAACAACCAATTTTACTATGTTAATGGTTAGAATTTAAAAATCACATTTTTAATCGAGTCTTTAATTCTCTCTCTATGTGTTTTTTTATTTTATAAAACACTTTAGATATTTTGATTTCCATAATCTCAAATATTTTTATCTCCCTTAAATTATTTCGTGTTTACGGGTTAAATCTATAATGTGATATACTTTATTCTTATATATTATAGTTAATATGACTCGCGCATTGCACGGGTCGATGGTCTAGTTTGGTGAGAAAGAGAAGAATAAAGGGGAGAGAAATAAGAGGGGTTAGGTATGCAGAGCCGATTAGGGTTTCTATAAAGAGGGGCTAAGTATGCAGAACCGATTAGGGTTTCTATAAAGAGGGGTTAAGTATGCAGAACCGAATAGGGTCTCTAATAACCTAACTAGATTGTTGACCCGTGTGTCGAACGAGTTTATTGTTAAGGGATTGACATACTAATAATAAAATGCAATATATAATTGGTAACGGTGAAAAAAAAGAACAGGTGATAATCCATAGTAGACAAAATAAAACACTTAATAAAATGTATAAAATCTGAAAATATTATAAAAGAAAATTCGGTAATCCTATCAATAATTCGGTAAAAGAAATATGAAAATTTTAGTACATTGGCATGTAGTTTCATGACACATTGCGAAATACTTTCTCATATACGACGTTAGACGTCACATTGGTATCTTCACCATTTTCATCAGTGATCAATAAAGACTTGCAAAGAAAGAAATAATAAAAGTATGCATAGGAAATAAAGGCTAACAACATAATAAGGTTTTGAACGAGACAAAATTCAGATTAAGTTCTTCACCATTTTCATCAGTGATCAATAAAGGCTTGCAAAGAAAGAAATAATAAAAGTATGCATAGGAAATAAAGGCTAACAACAAAATAAGGTTTTGAACGAAACAAAATTCAGATTAAGTTCAAAAAACATGACATTACACGACACAGTCTGAATCCTTAGATAATAGACCAAGAAATTGCAACAAAACTAAATAGGAAGACTGCCAAAATTGGTGTAAACATCTCAAACTAAAAACAAAAAACGCAAAAGGATATTCCAATTCTCAAAAAAATATGCATATCGATAAAATGCATGTTAAATTAGAATATTAGTTAAGCAGTGGTATGAGAGGAAGGTTGTAAGGTCACGTCCTTCCATTTGCAAAAATCAAAATATCAAAATATATGTTTCTTTTGCTGTCTGTGTAATTTACCAAGATTTAGGGTTTTTTTTTTAGAGAAACACGGTTAAGGGTTTGCTATATATAGCCGAGTTTGCATGGAAATTAGGGTAGCCGAGTTTGCATGAAAATTAGGGTATTTTGTTTGTAAACGTATTAAATAAGTGTACAACAACTTGTCAAAAAAAAGTCTATAGAAACAATAGATATATACAAACGATGACACAATATGATAGGAATGAAAAGCTCATCAGTGAGGAGAAATTAGGGATTGCTGCATTTTAGAGGGAATTTGTTAGGTTAAATTGGTGCGCTGCATTTTAGATGAAATTTGTTAGGTTAAATTGCTGCTAACCTAATGCATCATTTTAGAGGAAAATTATTAGGTTAAGTTGTTGGAGACCTAACAAAATTAATAAATAAGGATTAACACACATTCTATATTTGTTTGTGCATCTTCTATTCTCTCGGTAAGATATACACATTCTATATATTTGATTTTTTTTTCTTTTGTGTACTACTCCCTCCGTCCCTATATCTAAGCACGCATTTGACTTTATTTTTGTCCTTAAATGTAAACCCCTTTTCAAATTACTAGATGCATTTATTAAAACCCACTTGGGTTGTCCTTGGTGGTACTGACCTGCGATCTGGAAGTGTGCTCCTCCTTGAGGTCTTAGGTTTGATTCTCTCCCGTGTCAATTTAAGTGGGCTAATTTAGCGTCTTCAAAAAAAAAGATGCATTTATTATTATTTTTCCTAAACATACTCTAATTAATACTACTAATTTGTCTTGAAATATGAAAAGTCAAATTTAATACACATACAAACAAAGGTCAATTTGATAATATTAACATACAAAATAGACACATTAATTACACTAACAATTTTTCTTAAGAAATGTGAAAAAAGCAAAAAGAGCTTAAATACAGGGACGGAAGGAGTATATGTTAAGAGGTCTTCATTTTAGTCTATGGTATGCCCAAATCAAACTAAACTTTTTTTTAAATAGAGAATGATAGCTTGCTAGATGTCTATCTAGCCGCACAAAAAAAAGTCAAAAACACATACTAAAAATGTCTTTTAAATCTACCAGACCGTCAAAATTTTTAGGTAAACCAAAGGTATCATCCGCGTGCAATTGTGGAGACTAATCCTCTTTAGGGATGGAAAAAAATAGTACATGTGGATATCTGTAAATGAAATCCTTCGTGGGCCCATTTGTGTTGGCCTGGTGATATTGGTTTGAGACCTTAGAGTATGCTCTCTCAAGGTCTCAGATTCGAATATCTCTCGTGTCAATTTAGGTGGGCTATTTTGTTTTTTTAAAAAGAAAAAAGAAATATGTGATGGGGCACAAGTGTTTGCCGGTGTTTTTGGTAAACAATCACTAGTTTTAAATTTGTTACTTGCGGTATCAAAGTAGTAAATCCCAAGACATATTTGTGCAATATTTCTCAAAAATGTTTGAATATTCATCATGTTCAAAAATTGTAGTTATTTTTTACTTATTAGTGACAGATAAATTATGTATCCATATGCAACAGAATAGAATTACGAATTTTAGGTAAATAACATTTTGGAGCCTGGGTCATCGCTAAATCCATTAAAGTCCCCGTGAGCTTAGCTCATTTGGTAAGGACAATGCATAATATATGCAAGGTCTGGGGTTCGAATTCCGGCCACCACCAAAAAAAAAATCCATTGAAATTCATGTGACAGGATTTTTAGTGCATCAGGGATGGAATACTACCCTTTCTAAATTTAATTTCTAGTAATGTAGTGAGTCAAGAAAAGCTTATCTGCCATAAAAACTGAATGTGTAAATTTGAGACATCGCTTGTTTGTTTTTTTTAGAAATGTTATTTGGACAACAATTGTTTTGTCCAACACTGTATTTATCTATGGTGCACATCGATTTAATTTTTATATGAAATTCTAAAATGGTAATCGAGTTTGTCCTTCTATCCGAACAAGTTATTAAATGACTAGCATTATTTACTTAATTTCAAATTCATCTTCAATATTACAAGTTTAGTATAATATTAGTCTCTATATTGAGTTTTAATTAATCTGATTTTTCATTAAAAATACAGAAGAAAAACTGAATGGATTAAGCAACATGCTTTAGAATTTATTGATAAAAAATGAATGAATCAATGTACAGAGAAGGTCATTCCCCTTATATAATTACAAAACAATAACTAATTGAAGTAGACACCTAATCATAAAACTGTCAAGTAACTAATTTGACATCTGTCACATAACCTCTAATAAAAAACTGAATGTTAGTTACCCAAGTAACCATGTAATTAGGGGTGTAACCGTTCGGTTTGGATTGGTTTTCAGTCAAAAAATGTCTGAACCGATGAAACCTTCATCGGTTTGGATTGGTTCAGTTTTCAATGTTTTTCAAAAAAGAAACTGAACCAAACTAATCGATTTGGATTGGTTCGGTCGATCGATTTGTTTAAAAATACAATTAAAAAAATTCATATTTCACAAAATATTTCATAGAACTTTGTATAATTGTATTTCATATTTTGTTTTTTCTTGTTCTCTATTTTTCAAACAACTTTTCATACATATGATCCAAGATTCATTCATTCATCATTCTTCAAAAAACAACATTGATTTTGTCCATGAGGTAGGATAATATTTGTAAAATAAGGAGTGTGGTTATCATCGGATTGGTTCATCGGTTTCACGGATCTTGAAATGAAAAACCATGAACCAAACCAAACTAGATCGGTTTCGATTGGTTCTGATCGGTTTCAAACCGAAACAAACAAGGTCGGATATTTTTTCAGTTTGGACTTTCGGTTTCATTGGTTTTGTCCGAACCACTTAAACCCCTACATGTAATACCCTACAAATACCAATGGAGGGACACATTTGATTAAAAAACTGCAATAGATGTCCCAGAAGCAAAATTTCCTTCATCTTCATCCTGCATAGATGTGATTTCCTTCATGCTACTTTGGATCATCATCCAAGCTTTGTCCGGCAGAATCCCAATTTTATCTTAATAGCAGATTGTCAATGAAGTATTGGAAATAGAAAATTTATATTCCATTGTGGAATGAAAATTGGCATTTTGATATTTCTCCTCTTATACCTCAAGGTGACGGGATAACTTTGCCTGACAACACAAGGGTGGTTGATATTCTTATACATGGAATTGTCAATACTCTGCTATAAGTTATAACACTAGGTGATGGAAGATAAATGTATTTGGCGCGTTGAGAAAAATCGAGAGTTAAGGTAAGGAGTGCTTATCGCTTTTATCTTCAAGAATTAATGGACACCTTTCATTTCAGAATGGATGGCTCATTGAATTTGATTTTGAAAATTAAAGCTCCTCTGAAAACTAAAAATCTGGTTTGACGAATTAGTAGAGGGTGCATTCCAGCGCGGTTTCGACTACGTGAAAAAGGAGTCAATTTTCCAACTACTTGTGTTTTTTGCACCACAAAGGATGATGATAATAATCATATTTTCTTTAATTGCCCCAATAGTCAAAATATATGGAGCATGTATACATTTTCGCAAACAGTTGCGGTTGCCAGGGATCACTCAAATTCTGCAGCAGATGCTATTTTCAAGGTACCACAACAGCTCTCAGGGGATGAAGCAGCGCTGTTTGCTTGTATTTTGCGGAGTATTTGGAAGCAACGCAACAGTACACTCTGAAACAATGCAATTGAGGCGCAAAATTCAGTGTTTATGCAGCCAAGAGTGGTGTTGCAAGACTGGAAAGCAGTCCACGAAATCATAAATGGCGCAGAATTGGTGCAGGCTGATACAAAACCGTCATTTGTAAAGAAGGCATTGCCATTTATATTCGAGAAGAAAGCAATCCACACTACACATAATATAATGTGTTAGTACAGCTTACCCTTACGGGACGTTTGAGTACACCTAATGATATATGAAAACATAAACCATATATAATATGCAAATAATTCCAACAGCAGCATAGTGGGTGCGTTATTATTGTCTGCAACAGCGAACATCATAATTGTGCCTGAAAAACTTGGGAACAATATAAAAATTCCATTTATCCAACAATAACAAACACTTTTAACTGGTTGTTAGAATGAAAAATAATGATTAACATTTAGTTTATCATATTTTATCAAGTGCTCTTATTACCGTATCAACATTTGCACAATCTTTCTTAATAGACATTTTTGTTGTCATCACAGGCAGCTCATTGTCCACATATCAAAATGGTATGTTCTTCGGTCGGTGCCTTCCTTTCCTATTTCATACTCTCTTTCATTACAGAATATGATGCTCCGCCACACCCCGTGCACCGGACTCTCTTTCAAACCAAGTAAATCAATGCATGACTTTTAACTATATAAAATGAAATGCATGAGAGAACAAAACCTTCTAACAAACAAATAAATAAAAATAACTACAATTTATCAAGCTGCATATTCAAATGAACCTTAACAATAATCCACAAAGTAACCAATAATCAGAAGGAGTACAAAATAAATACCCTAAACAGAAATTGACATATAGGTTTTAGTTTATTCTCACTCTCAAGTGACATAGCACCACATCTACATTCTAGCATTAAGAACAAGGTGATATCAAACTCTCAATGCATACGTCATGAATGATTTTCGGCTCACTAAACTTAGTAGTACCATTTCTAGAATTGTAAAAAACCAACTTCTTTGTCCATTCCTCTGTAGAAATAGAATCCAACAACACACGACCATCCTCAAAAACATGTAGTACTTCGATAGTGGCATAAGATGAAGGATGATCTCGCATGTAAGAAACACTATACAATTTAGTCCAAGAGTCTTTATTTCCATGTTCCTTCATTAACCAAACATCATGACCAAAAACTAGGCACAAACAATCCTTCATCACACCCAGGTGATGACGCAAAGTAGATACATCTACCTCGTTAGGCAGCAAAACTTGTTTATAAGACTCGTTTCCCAAATCTAGAGAAACAATTTGAATTTCTTTATCATATTCATTATAGACCAACCAATTGATCGTGCCACTCACAAATTTTCCCAAAAGTTGCAAAGGAACACAACCAAAAGGGATATTTTGAATGGTTTTCCAAGAATTGGTGCCCAAAGTATGAACTTTCACTTCATGGTTGTCAACAAAATGACCACTCATATCACGTACTCGTAAACCAACCACCACATTGTAAGCATTAGTAATAACATCATAGCCGAAGCCATAGATTAAATCCTGACGAAGATGATTTTGTTGTTTTTCAAGAGAGGGCAATTCCTTGAATTTTCTAATGGAAGGGTTCCACAATCGAACAATCATGTAGCATCCATAATCAGTTGCAAGACATAGGATGCCATTGAATGAGCCAACATGGTAAACAGAAATGTCGGAAGGAAACTCGAGCTGCGCGATGGGGTTGGTGGTTACATCAGCAAAAACGGAGTCGAGTGGGTAAGACTTTAGAACATACTTGCTTGAGCTTGAGCTATAGGAGTTGATTGAGGTGTGGACGAGGTGCGTATTTGAGAGGCGGAGGTGTTTCATGGCGAACTTGGAATCGGAGATTAGAGAATTCCATGACTTGCAGACAGATCGGAGTTGAAGAAGGAGCTTCACTGGAAGTCTAGTTAGAATTTCTGAAATGAGATCCAAAGGAAGAGTGGGAAGTTGTGGTGGCGCGTGAAGCGACAATGACGTTAGGGCTTTGGCTATTGCTTCATCAGTCAATGAAGGAGAAGAAACGGCGTCGCGTTGGTGGTGGTTACCCTCGCTGTCCATGTTATTAGCAGCGATTGGGTTCAGTGGTTATGTCGTCTTCTCTGCAATAACCTAAGAACTATGAGGGAAGGCTAAGTGGTGGGTCCTCTCTTGTTTCTACATGGGCCTGCTTTACCATCAGAACCAGCCCAATATTGGAATTTAACTAATTCTCGGTTATTGCTTGCACAACATTTAAACTTGTAGAAAAATTGTATAAGTAATCTTTTCTTGTACATGCTTCCAATTTTGTCACCATATAATATATTTGTTGAGATATTTCGGAGGTGATATTATAGTGTGTTTTAATCGGATATAGACGTCAAAAAAAATCATTCGGCCTGAAATTTTTACCTATATATAAATGGAATGCACTTTCTGGTGTCACTTTTTCCTTTCTAAGGTAAAATTGATTTCCGCTTCTTCACTTACTGAAATGTCATTTATAAACTTGTAGATGTTTATAGAATAGCTAAATGAAAAAACTTTTAAGATATTAAATTACAGAATTGATACAATAAACTATTGTAAGAGCCACTGTTATTACCAATAAAAAGGATATTTTTATATTTTTAGAAAGGAAAAAAGTTCAAACTAGCTCCGATGTTCTACTTAACCGAGTAAAAATCCCGCCAAGAAATGCAAAAGAATTTTGCACGCGACATACAAAATAATGAAGGGTGGTGGCTCAACAAACAATCAAAATGAAAACTTGTATTATGCCATGAACTCGTGCGCCCTCAGCTTGCAATTTTGTTACAGAAATGTAAAAACCAACACATTTCCTTTTTTCTTTGGAGGTGGGGGGTAATATGGTCAATTCCCACGAACTTTTTTTACTCCCTATACTCTTCAAATCCAAGCAAATACTAAGCTTTAATAACCAATGCCTAAGCAGCAAAGAGAAGAAGACAAAAATCTGTGCCTACAGAGTTGGAAAAGTGCGTCGAAGCTGTCCAAAGCAAGACATCTAGAAACGAGCAACAAGGCGACATTCACATGAAAGCAGTTCGTCCACCCCTTCTAGTATGTCTATCATAAGCAGTAGAGAATTTGTCCACCAAATCATTCATTGCACTACAGGAAGACAGATATAAGAAAAAAGAGCATGTATTAATAACAACACATGGATACAATACAAAGTTAAAATTCTGAACTGAAATAGCATTCAAGTTCCTTAGTTTTGAAAATATATTCACATATCTCATGGAAAATGTTACGCAACACACCTAATCCACCATCAACATATTTCTACTAATTTTTCACAAAAATTATATTCATGAGAAAAAGATAAAGGATATGGAAATAAGGATGTGGTGATGCATCCATTCAATGACCTATATACAGTATGCGTACAATGAGATGACTGGAAAACTGCAACGACTTCTATACAAGACAAGTGAAGAAAGTTGTTCAACATTGTTAAGAGGGGTATAAAAAAGGTCACAGGGAGAAGACCAGTAAGGATGTTTACACCTCAAATGAGAATTGGGCCCAAATAGACAATTGGCTAATCAGTTGCGCAGGCCCATTAGATGGAGAGTGATGTTCTCAAAACATAGGAAAGAAGAGGGAAATAATAAGGTGTGGCAGGGGTGAGGGTGAGCATAGGAGACGGAAGGGTATTTAGAATCTTTTCTGCTAGAAACAATTTGGTTTGGCTTTAGAGAGTCATATCTTATCTAGGAGGAGCTTTGCTCTGGGCAGTAGGAGTACCGTTCAACTGTAATTTTCCTTTTTCGTAAATAATATATTCCATTTATTAAGTGTTGCTGTGTTATTTTCTCAGTTAGGTTCTGGGTTCCTAACAGGATATATTGTAAATGGGGCATCATGAATATGCCATGCAAGATCGAGCATAACGACGTAATAGAATCCATCCATTAAGATATACATACGAATAGACTCTACTCAAATGACTCTCCCTTGGCAAGTACCTCTGACTGAAGGTTATGCTTTTCCTAGAGAATGCTGCAGTATAGGGAATGAAAGAAAAACTGTGCTATGGATGTAGGTATTATGGGGTACCAAAGTCCTACGATGAGTAGTATGTCAATGTGATGCTCGGTGTAGTATTTAAGTGGTTTGGTTTTTTCCCCACTGATAACTAGCTTTTAAAGAAAGATTTCCCAAGCGCTCGAATGCATGTCAAAATGCAACCTTGTATTTATTTTTCTACCTATTTGATTTGTTGATTAATGAGATTAAAATAAAAAGTAGTTTTGCTAAAATAACTGTTTTTTGCAAGGAAAAAAAACAACTACAATTACAAAACCCAACAGAAAACAAACAAAGGAAACAGTTGGTGGTATGTCATACCTTGAGCAGTTGGTCAGCATGGCAAGGTAACTGATCAACAAGGTGTCATTGTATTCCTGCAAGGGAAAGAAGATATTGTAAGCTAAAAAAACTTATGAGTTTTTATGCTATATCTTACTGTGATAATAAGCCCACAATCCAGCACAGATACCATAGTGAAGCAACATGAATCTTCACAGAAAAACATTATCGTCATAGCAATAATCTCCAACGTTTCATAGTGGGAATAGTCCTTATATTTATTTGTATTGGTGTTATAGAGACCACTCAAGGTAAGAAAATCAGAGGGTATTATTAATTACTGAAAATAGGAACTAATACAGAAACACATCACACCAATCTCAGAGCCAAGCTCAGAGAGAAGATGTTTAACGCTTGTCTGTGTAGCCGAAAACTACAAAGTACCAATACGAATAACTGATTGCCCCCTCATTGGCTCAGTCCACTCTCCTCATATCAATCCCAGTACACATTTCATTTTCTAAACTCTAACAAGTTATATCCATCATAGTTCATGTCATGATATATATGATTTTGCGCACAAAAACTCAAATAAACTAAGCACGGTAACCGTACAGAAATAAAAATTAAGCTTATCAATGCCCCCTTCCCGCTACTTGCAAAGGTTATAGTCCCCAAACCAAAAACAGAAAGGTCGTAGCTATAGTGAAATTTTCAAAATCAAACACTCACCATCAAGAAATCATCTTGAAATTTCCCAGATTCAATAGCAGGCAATCTTCTCAGGAGACTCGACACTTGCCTTAATAGTGAATTCTCACAAGGAACATCACCTGTTTTTAAACAATAAGGTTCAAATGGTATTACTTCAGGTAGATACGATATAGGTAGGCTATGTATAATATAGGGTTGAAGCACGAAAAGGAAATATTATTCACAGAATCAATGGGCATTATTAGTCTATTACTATGTTTTAAAACTGATTTTTGAAATATGAATGTAAGTATTAAAAGTCCTTCTTGCAATAACAGAAAACTAGTTGAAACTGTCACTAATGTATTTATTCCAACTTTTATTTATCTAACTCTTTAAACACTATTGGTAAAGTATTAGCAACTCAAAAGGCCCAACAAGTATTTATTTTTTTTAAAAGGAAAAAGGCCTGACAAGTTCAGATATCAAATAATATGTTTTTATACAGCTGGAATAAACAACAAAAAAATTATCATCATTAAATGCTAGTTTTGCAGAGACATGATACCCTTGTACCTTTTTCCATAGCAAGAAGATAGTGATGTAGCACCTTTATTCTACTATGAAGCATTTTGATGGCGCTGTGTATACCAGTAAGGTTAGCAGCCACTGCCAAAAGAAAAAACGGAATAATTAGACATAAGTATAACTAAAAAAAAAACAGGTAAGAGACAGCTTAGGTACATGCATCTTGAAAACCTTTGGCTCTAATGAAAACCAAATTTCAGTAAGACTTAGGTGTTTCTCTATTCCTTTCAATTTCAATAACTTACGATTTCAGCCGCTTTCCTTGCTGAAACTCTTATGACGCTCAGAGCACAATGGGCGGAAATGGCGGGGAAGCCAGAAATAACAGAAAAGAAGAAGATGGGTCTATGTTAGGATATAGAATACCAAAAGAAGGCAACCCAATTTCATAATATAAATCATGCACGGGTTGTTAGAACCCTAAAGCAAAAAAGACTCGCCTCTTCAGCTGTCTATAGTCTATATTTAATCAGACGCTTCCATTTTCACTCAAGTATTTCCTCTTCCATCTCTGGTTACCTCTTTTCTCGGGAAATCTTCCCTTTTAGGTGAACAAACATTTTTTTCTAATTTCTTTCTGTTATCACGCCTCTCTGATATCTCTCCATCCCTTTTCGTTTTCTCATATTCAATCCTTCCCTCTCTGTTTTCTGTTTATATTCTGTCCATTTCATCTCTTACAATTTTTCCTGGTTATTAGTATTTTGTCAGGTTTGCTATTAATATGTAGTTACTTGAGCTTAATAGTTTACTTTCTAGTGAATTTACATTATGCAACTTATGACATCGACTATTAAGTTTTTATATATCTTATGATTATGATATTTTAAGTTTAATCTTGACATATATCTAACTACTTTTATTACATTTTAGAGTCCTTTTTTTAACTGTGTATTTTTATCATAATCGCTATGCTTTCACTACATTTTCATGGAAGATTTTCCGCTTGATGCATATATGCTTTCACCACATTTTCATGGAAGATTTTTCGCTTGATATACCGATATACCATCCCCATTAAAAACATTCAGATTAGACAACAATGCATGTTGAACATTGAGTGCCCAACACAACTCTCACCTTTTAACCAGATTTGTGACAAGCGATGTAAAGTTCAATATAAGAATATAATTTATCCAGATTTGTGACAAGCTATGTAAAGTTCAATATAAGAATATAATTAAGTGACATAATTACATAAGCATAAAAACAGAAACCACAATCGTTTCCCTTCTCCAAAAATAAACTTAACGATAGATAATAAGACTGTAATGGAAAGAAGAGACAAGAAAACCACGCACATTGTGTAGCTGCCGAACCACCATCAGACGGCTTAAGATGAGCAACATGATCAACTGAGATCCGTTCTGCTTCAACAGTCTTCAGCAAAGCAAGAAGAAGGAAGGGGGAGCCAAATCAATAATTTATTGAGGTACAAAGGCTTCATATATGGAAAAAGGACAACAGCAGTTATAAAAGCCTAACCTCAATAGTATAGCTTGAGCGGACAAAGATAAGCTGTGGAATCCCATCTATGACATGCAGTTCTGAAGTTGCAACAGCAAGCACCAGCAATAACACAGAATTACTCTCAGCACAACAAGCAGGAAAAAAGACAGCCAAAACATTGGGCAAAATACATAAAACAAACCAAAATAGGGTTCTGCCACCTTAAGAGTACAGGCCAGAAAGATTAAATGCAAACTTAAACAGAAATCAATTAGAAATTAGTCTACAGCAAAGCAGCCTTTGCTTCAAATGGAAGCCTCTGTTTCACATGCTCCAGCCTTTCTATAAAAAATTCCAACCTCAGTTTTATGTGTCACACTGCTACGTTCTCTATTTTGGATATGTAAAGGGATGGTCTATTTTTGTATTATCCTTGTTAAGGACTCATCCATCAATATATTGAACTTCCATCCCTTTCTCCAATAAAATTTATTCTTTTATGAAAAAAAATTATAGAATAGAAATATAATTCAAGTAGCTAAAGCTCTTTCCTTTTTGAAGTTTTTTTACTATTGCAAGTTGCATCAGTGGTTGAGAGGAAGATCACACATGGTTGGCACTAAATAACACAATGATGAAGATTGCATACCACTTTCAAATATACTGACGGGGAGATCCTTCTGAGAGTGATTGATTGCAGGGTTCAGAAGAACATAAACCGGACTTTCATTGATATCCATCAACTGTTGCAGCAGAGTTTTGGATGGAATAAGGAATTAAAGTAGCTTGAAGAGAATTTGAAATGAACAAAACCACAGCAATATAAATACATGTCTGAGTTCTTTCAGAAAAAACAAAAATACATGTCCGAGTCTAAATCTAATGATAGACCATATTTAAATCTTCCTCAAAAGTTTGACCTACAATTTTCATTATCTCTCTATACCTCTGATAGGTTAGTTATGTGAGAGGAGTGTTAAGTTGGTGAGTCAGTTAGTTATGCTGAGTTAGTTGGTCAGTTGGTTAGTTAGGCTAAGTTAGTTAATAGAAATAATAATTAATAAGGCAAGTTGGTTTCGATCACTCTGACTAGTAATAATGATAATAAGAAGAAGAACTATGGTAGTAACAGACTCTCCTATTGGTCGAAACTCATATGGGTTCACTAAATTTATGTGGGACTCACATGAATTAGTAAAAATTAGGTCAATTTCAACCAATAGGAGTGTGTTGCTAGCACTCCCATAATAGTAATGGTAAAAGGGAGCTTAATGAATTGAACAGAAGAACTATGGTAGTAACAGACTCTCCTATTGGTCGAAACTCATATGGGTTCACTAAATTTATGTGGGACTCACATGAATTAGTGGAACTTAGGTCAATTTCAACCAATAGGATTGTGTTGCTAGGACTCCCATAATAGTAATAGTTAAAAGGGAGCTTAATGAAATTTATAATAATACAAAGGAAGATTTGATAATACATCATTACAGGTGAACTGCAGAACAATAATGTCAGTAGCTAAGATAAATAAGCTAATCTCTTGGCCAGGGTATGTAATAGCAAAATTCAAATAACTCCAGTTAACCAACGCCCCATTTGTCAATTTTAATTTTAGTAAACAACTTAGCATTAGCAGAATAAATCTCACAGTGCACATGCACCACAACGCGTCAAAACCCAAAACAATATTCATCTAATCCAGACTAACACAACGAAGCAGAATGATGCCAATGGAATTTGCAAGAACCTTAACCTACAATTTTAACCCCACAATTGGCAGCTTCAAAATCAAAATACCAACCCAAAGCTTCAAACCAAAAACAAAGACTCTCTCAACTACCAATACGACAAAATTAGCAAGAAATACAAAACAAAAACAATATACAACAACGTTCCTCAATGCAAAAAACTGCAAACTATAAACAGAAGTACAGGTTCCAGTGCCCGAAAATAGAAAACAATCACAGTTGTGGTTAAATTAAGACACAGAACAACAATAAAGCAAACTCACAGCTTTGTGAATATGCATATCAGATTCCTCTGCATCGCTTCCAGTTGAATACCATCCCAATATGTAGAAGTGTGGAAAAACCTTCTTATCTGAAAAAATCACCTTAAATTTCAGAAACTAAACTTGCATAAATAAATAAAACAATTAATCAAACAACCCCCAAACCTATGAAACACTGACAAACATCAGACATGGCATTGACACTGACACTTAGACACTCGTAGTGATTTAAGAAATTGACAATTTAATGTAATGAATGTGTTGGTGTCGTGTCGGTAATGGTAGGTGTTAGACATGCGTCTTTCATCAGAAGTGTCAATGCTACAAAGCCCAAACTCAATATTATAAGAAAAATAAAAAACAATTTATCAAAGAACCCCCAAACCTATGAAGCACCGACACGGATACCAACACCGGACATGACAATGGACATTGACAAAACTAAACGTAATCACATGTGTAGGTGTAGCGTGTCAGTGTAATATGTCGGATAGGGGCACATCTTCAATTAAAAGTGTTGGTGCTACATAGCCCTAAACTCAAATTTATAAGATAAATTTCATATTAAAACCCTAATTGAAAAAAAAAAAAATCAAATTAAACTAAGCATAAAACAATTAGAGAAAATAAGAGGGAGAAGAAAAAGGAATACTGAACAGAGTTCTTGCTTCTTCTCAAGGAAAGGACGATCAAGCGAATGAGTAGAAGGATCATAGAGAAGTTCAAAGCTATTGAAGATTTCAACGGTGCGACCTTTCTGAACACCGATGACACAGCCAAAGACACGTGGCGGTGGAAGAGAAGAAACGACACCGTCACCGCCATTGTTGGTTGCGTTGTTGTGAGGAGCGTGTGTAGGGTTCATCTGAGACTTAACCCTAGTGTAGTGATCGGAGATGTTAACGATCACAAGTGGGTGGAGCTTGAATGTTAATCCACTGCTCGATGAAGAAGCCATCGTTGAACGTGGAGAGGGATTGAGAGAGATTGAGAGAGATTGTGATGAAGATTTGGGGGTTTTGGTTAGGGTTTTAAGTTTTAACGATTGAATTGAATCAGAAATTAGGGTTTCAGAAATTGGAGGAGAAGTGTGGCATTGTATGAGGGGGAGCGAATAACAATGTGTGTATTTTTTTTCTTTTTCTTTTTTTTAAAACTATTTTTTTTAAGAAGTTTAAAACTATTTTTAATCTCACTCTTCTCTCTTTTAATGCATCCCATTTCTGAAAATATTTGTTCGGATTAAATGATTTGAACACTTCTTATAAATTTTTGGATTATTCAATTTGATTAGTATTTAATTAGTTTTTTCATAACATAAAATATTGGCATACGTTATTAAAACGACGTGAACTTAAACAGTGGCATACATAAAACCTAAATTGTTTAGCTCTATGTTGATGTCATGTGAACTTGAAGGACCAGCTGAACCAAATTAACGGTCGTTTCAGCTACGTAGACACGCGAATGATGGACAATGTTGAGTATTATCGTTTTGTTAGTGGACTCGTATGGAAGTGTCTAGTTCACCCAGATGACGTGAAAATCATGTTCTATATATTTGATCAGCATATTTTAAAGGGATTAATCGAGTTAGATGATTCCTTGGTTAGATCTTTCCAAGATATTCAGAAAAGTTTGATTCAGTCCGGGACCTACAAAGAAATCATGGCTTGCATGGATAGACCATATGTTATGTTTAATGTATGATGTCGTTGTAGAATTTAAATTAATGCCAAATTTTTTAAAAATTCCATGTGTTTACGGTTTAGATTATATAATCTGAACTTTGTCAAATCTTTCAAACTTTAAGTTTCAACACATATTGGGACTGGTTCAGATTATATCATCCAAAATGTTGTGGAAATTATCTCGGATAATATAATCTAAATCATCGCATAATGTGCAATGTCGCATTACAAGCAAGGTTTTACGGTTTGTGGCGTAATTTATGCTTCTTTTTTTTTATATTATTAATGTTTCATTTGAATTAGTTATAGTCTAGGAACATTTTTGTGACTATAAATAGTATAACATTCTTCAACATTTTCATTTGGTCTTCCCTTTTCATTCCTTCACTTTTCATATCATGGTTATTGTTGACTATTCATGCTAACCTCAAAATTGTTGTGCAATTTATGTGGAGATGGTATAATGGTCAACGGGGTGTTTCGTATCAACTATAGCAAGAATTGTGGGTTTTGTTAGTTTTTGGATTATATAATCTGAATATTCTAAAAAAGATGTTCGAATCATATAATATGAACATAAGTATTTTCGAAATATTGGAGAGCGCGTGAGAAGTGTGGAGAGTGAGAAAAGAAAATCCTTTTTTTTTTTTTTTGCGCCACTGTGTACATTTTTCACAAAATTTTGTACCCGATCTAATAAAATAGATTGATTTATAAACAAAGAGACAGACACCACATAAAACTCAACACAAAAAATTTCTATCATGTTTTGTTGTTGTTGTCTTTGTCTCCAAACCGTCAATTGCTACACTAGACGTCAGGGTGCAACACCCATACACCCTAAGTAACTATCAATACGTTTTTCGATGCCTATTTAATAAATAAATAAAATATTTTGTAAGGGTTCCAAGATTTTGATGTTAGAATTTAGAGAAATACAAAGTGGTGCTCTAAAAAGTTGTTGTTCAACCTAGGAGACTAGCTATTCTTCCATGGTCACAACCTAGTACCACTACTACTACTACCACCACCACTACCACCAGTACGACCACTACCAACTTTGTAAAGTTATGGTTGTCCATTAAGTTATCAACAAAATGGTTGTTCAAATAACACACTCATTTGATTAATGTAGTTTCTCTCATTTATTAATTTATTTATTGACTCAAAGATAACTCATTTCATCCAAAATAATAAAGGAAATACAACTTGTTGCAGGAAAATAAAATGTACTAGTTTGTGGACCCGTGCCAAGCACGGGCTAGAATTTCGTCATACTTAAGGGAGATAATATTATGATTTATAAAGTATAAAGTGTCATTTAAACCCAACATTGGATAAAAGAGTGGAGGTCGAACCAAAATTAAGTGAAAAAACACATATACTTAAGCCTTAAAAATTTGGAAGATGATATATCATTTTCGCTTGCGTGGTTGGTCTTTCTTCAATGTGTTGATCCACAACCGTGTTGACTCCCCCAGAAGGCCCAACACTGGTATCATATCATGGTTCAACATTGTAGGGGAAAGGGAGTGGTTCTTGATAGTGGATCACGCACATTGAGAGTCTTACACTTAATGGAGAGATGTTAATATGTCAACTGTGATTTAAAATTTCAAATTGGATGCAACAGTATATGCATGCTCATAAAGATATTAGCGAAATGACTCATGTACCCAATGTTTTAAGACTTTAGATGATGATGTGATGTCAATCTCATTTGTGTGGTTACTCTTAGCCTAATATGATGTTACAGTCCAATGTACTCCCCCGCATTAGTCCCAACATTATGATGATTTATTTGGTTAGTTTTTAGGTATCATTAGTTTAATTATTTATCTTAAATTTTAGATTTTCGATATCATTCGCTTTCATGCAATTTTATTTTATTCAACCTCTATTACTTCAAATTCCGTCACTATTGATCTGTGGTTGGATTACATTCACAATGAAAAAATTTAGTTGTGTTATACTAAGTTGACAAAATACATGTTTATTATCCTTAAAAAAAATACATGTTTATTAGACATTTTAAATTGATGTAGCATTTTCTAAATGAGTCTAATATTTTGGTAGCTTAATTACCCAATAATCCCCAACTCCTTCAACAAATTCATAAAATTAATAGCAACTCACTATTCCATATACTCTCACAGGTAAAATACACACTCCTTAGACTCTTCCATTATCATTGATCTCATGTTCAAATTCATTTTTCATCTTCTTTCTTCTGGTCTTTTGGTCTTCACTTTTGGTTTTTGGTAAGATCTAACAATGAAAAAAATGCAGATGTGTTATGCTAAGTTGACAAAGTACATGCTCATTAGAAATTTTAAAAATGTGGCATAAGTGAAATTTTACTTGGTTAGATTTATGTCACCCCAATCTTTTATTTTTTCTCTTTCCATAAGTGAAATTGCGCTCTTATTTAAAAATGGATAATGTTGCTTCCAGTGAAAACATCACGACTTCCTCGTAGCTTTTTGTCGTGTGAATGTAGAATCACATCATCCTTTTATCCCACCATTCATGTTTTGTGCTAGATAAGATCCAAAAATGGCAGTGAATTCAGGATAAATTTGTGAAATCATGTTTCGCTTGAAATAGCATTGCCCTTTAAAAATATATTAACATTAAATAGTAACTTTTTTGGGTTTCCCATAAATTCACTACGCCGGAAGAAATCATATTCAATGTGTGTTTGAAAGCACGTACTGTTTTAGATAATTATCACTTGATAAATGAAATGCAATTATAAATGTTAAAAATAAGAGAGATAAAATAAATTTGTGTTTGCTAAAATTTGCAAAATAAATTTGTGTTTGTAGTCACATCAAGTACACCAAACACTATTGAAGTCAATATATATGTTGTGGTTGGACGTACGAATATATAAAACATTGTTGGACTTAATTTTTGCAACTTTAACATATCACTCCAAATCTCTTGCTCACCTTGAGCCCAAACAAAAAATAATAAAATAATATGTAATACTTAAATTATAGAAAATGGTAAGGAAAAATACTGAGCAAAATCACTAATATACTTCCGTTTAATTGTTTGGAAACACTACCGCTTTTCTATCATTTTGGTTTTATTTATTATTTTGTGTCGCCCGTCTATAACCTTTACCCCCATCACTACACACTACCTTTGACTAACACATGAAAAAACAGTGAACCTTGCATTTTTTTTTTGTGAAATTAAACTTGATCAGATGAGAATTGGTTAATCATATGAGAAAGAAACTCTTTCAACATCTTACTTGTTGTCTTTTGAGGCAAATTCCAAATTTGAAAAGACCCTTAATTGTAAAAAAGAATTTGAAGAAATCAAATTTACGTGAAGGGCTTATCATTGTTAAAGTTACTATCATCTAAGAATATGAACTTGACACACAAATTAACATTATCTGGTAAATACAACTTCTTTCAGACCAACTTACACCGAATAAAAAGGAAATGCTAAAAAATGACTCTCTATCTTTTGACCATCCAATAACTATTTCTACAATGATATATTACAGGCTTAAGTGTACGTTTGACTCTCTATCTTTTCAAATGTTGCGATTTTGGTCCCCAAAAAATGACAAATTTAGTCCTTTATGTTTTATCCCCTTTGCAATATTAGTCCTTTTGTCTAATTTTGACTTATTCAACGTTGACATTAGTATATACAGTGAAGATATCACTAAAAACTTAAAGACAAAATACGTATCCAAATTCAATGCAAAATTAGTGTTAGACGTTTTTATTTGCATTCAATATGTTCAATGGGAAAAGGAAGAAAAGAATTGCATTGACTTGGACTACTTGTATAAAACATATTATTACCGAGAAAGAAATACATCACTAAAGCAATGGAGATATGAACAAATGAAAGCAATTAAAAATACAAATTGAAAGAATTTAATGATTTTTTTAAAAAGAATTTAATGATAGAAAGCAAGATTATGCGTCACATGTACTTTTAACTCTCGCAAGTCAAATGTTTATTATAAAGATATAAATAATATATAGATTTTAAATACTAAACAAAATATTAAATTACGGTTAGAGAAAAGGATGAATCACATTTGATTTCTAAAGAATGGAACTACAACTAATTAGGTATAGTTTTGTTATTCATGGATTTATTTAAAAATATAGTGGAACAACTCAACAATGGTTTGAAAATAACACTGGCCTTCTGCACAAATTTTTTTCCCTCCCCTTTCTTTACAAATAGCAAATGATCATCAAAGCCTCTTAAACAATTTTTTCTTTAAGATCGACAATAAATAAATAGCAAATGATCAAGTTTATTTAATTATTAAATTTATTTTAAAATAAATAAACAAATATAAAAATATGATATGTCATTGAATTCTTAAAAGAGGTACATACTCAATCAAAGTTAAGGGATACTGAGTGTTCACCTTCAATTGGTAGCATATTTTCTAAACTAAATCCAAAACAAAATAACATATAAAAAAATCATTAGAATTTTCTAAAAAAAGAAAATCATTAGAGTTAATTGGTAGCATATCTCCTTCCTTTCTAGGTGTTGTTCGTCTGAAGACAACAATAAAAAAAATGTGAACAAATACAATTTTAATAGTGAATTTAATTTTAAAAAAAATCCATAAGCAACCCAATTTTCTACGCTTTTAGGAGACTACATTGTACTATCTGATGATATACTAAACCAACATTATATTGTCCCCGTGAGTTTAGCTTAGTTGGTAAGGACAATGCATAATATATGCAAGGTTCAGGAATCGAACCTAGACACCACCAAAAAAACCAACATTATATTGTAGAAGAAGAAGATCATTATAAATCAATGGAGAAAAAAATTGTGCAAAAGCCATTCAAAGACAAAAGATCATGCACCTTCAATTATTTCATATCATTCACAATTTTTTATGCATTCAAAATAATCATGATTTGTCAAAAAAAAATAATCATGATTTTTTTCTTCTAAAAAATATATCAGCAATTTTTATAGCTAAGATAAAGTTGAATTGATTGCAACATAAATAATATCCATTTTTCATAACCACTGCCAAGTTGATTCGATCAACATGTTTATATACATTTGCTAAATTCAAAATTACGAAATTTTTAGTGCACATATGAAGTCATTTAGGAATAAATTAATACTGCTTCAAAAAAAGGAATAAATTAATACAATCAAGAAAAAAAACTGAGTCAAAGCTGGCAAAAATAAAAAAATTAAAGCATGGAATACTATTATCAAGGAAAATTCTATGGTGAAGTTATTCAATTGACTTTTTTGGTGAAGTTACCCTACATCCAATAATAATGCGCCACGTGTCATGTGTGCTGATTGTTGCATGATATATATTGTGTACCTGCTCAATA
>Ga0228710_1004210_pt1 | contig 22710 bp, 11 predicted proteins | sample MedpolnodulmetaG_FD_177995 | JGI IMG/M metagenome (GOLD analysis project Ga0228710, IMG submission 177995) | Root nodule microbial communities from Medicago polymorpha collected in Santa Monica, California, United States - pink nodules | ecosystem: Host-associated > Plants > Roots > Nodule...
GGTTTAATGGAGTCTTCTATTATGTTGCTTATAGCAATGATGGAGAAAGGAATAAAGCCAAATGTGGTCACTTTCAACTCCATAATAGATGCATCTCAACAATCTCCAACTTTGGAATATGGAGTTAATGGATCTTCTGATGCCATTGACTATCCGATTGAAGAATCGTCTCCTATGCTTATTGATGGTGCTTTTCAGAATAAGCCGGGGGAGGACCGGATTATGAAGATGTTCGAGCAACTTGCTGCTGAAAAAGCTGGTCATATAAAGAAGGATAGAAGTGGACGACAAGACAAACACTGCATATTGTGGCTCTTCCAAAAAATGCATGAGCTGAACATTAAACCAAATGTTGTCACATTTTCAGCCATTTTGAATGCTTGCAGGTAAATACTTTGACAATATTTTTTGATATTCTCGCATGAATTATAACCATTTTCAAACCATATAATTTGATCCATTTTGATGCAGTCGCTGCAATTCATATGAGGATGCTTCACTGCTGTTAGACACGCTCCGCTTGTTCGATAATCAGGTGTATGGTGTAACCAATGGACTGTTGATGGGTTACAGAGAACAAGTATGGTTTAGTGCTGAGACTCTGTTCGATGAAATCATGCGTATGGATCGTTCAACTTCGTCTGCCTTTTATAATGCCCTCACTGATATGTTGTGGCACTTCGGTCAGGTAAAAGGTCCAGCCATTAGAAATGTGCTAGTTTTCCTTCTGTTAATTTTCTAATTTGTTTAACTAACATTCTAATTTTCTGTTTTTTATAACAGAGACGCGGAGCTGAAATGGTTGTAATTGAAGGGAGACGCCGACATGTGTGGAAAGGTGAATGGTCAATTTCTTGCTTGGATCTGCATCTGATGTCTTGTGGTGCTGCTTGTGCAATGGTTCATTCATGGTTGCTCAGTTTGCATAGTTCTCTTTTTCAAGGCATTCAACTGCCTAAGTTTGTGAAGTAAGGATCTTTAATACCTATGAATTTTTTATTGTTTTCATTTAATTGGATTAATAAGATGATTAAATTGTTAATCACAATTTCATTTTATTTGTTATGCAGCATTTTAACTGGTTGGGGGAAGCACAGTAAAGTAATGGGAGATGGAACCTTGAAAAAGGCTGTTGAAGCTCTCCTAAATGGCATGGGATCACCTTTCAGAATTTATGAGAATAATTTGGGAAGATTGGTGTCTCCTGGAGAAGTGCTGACTGCTTGGCTCACACAACCTGGAGTTTTCAACTTGCTTGTTCTGTATGATGTCCTAAATCATTCTCAAGCTGCTGCTCCATCACATGATTATCCTGCTCTTCAAAATTAGATTGATACAAGTTGCGTAGCACTGACACTTCAGATTGAATGTGTCTGGTGTCTAACATGTGACGGTGTCCGACACATGTGATTACTTTCTTTATTTTTATTTTTAATTCATTGCTAGTGTCGGAGCGTGGGGTTTGGTGTCGGTGTCTGTGTTGGTGTCATAGGACCCCAATCTTGTATTGATTTCTAGGTTTAAATCCAATTCATTAATTCAATGTGTTTTTTTTTCCAGTGTCTTGTGTTGCCCCGTTGTAAGGGGAAAAAAAAAGTGAATGAATAATACTAGTTTGCTCCATTGATCCTTGTTCTTCTTTTCTCAATCTCATTATTTCATTGCAATACTTGAGTAAGTCTCCTAATTGTCATGACAAAAACTATTAAATCATTATTTTATTTTATGATCCGATTAGTCATGATTCAATCGAACCATGACTAACCAGATGCCAAAAAAAGAAAGAAAAAATTAAATAATAAGAACAAGATGAAGCATACAACTGCAGTTCAACCAGTTCCATCTAATTCAATTATACTAAGGTAGAATCAAAACCAAACCAACCAACGAGCTGACTGGTTCTTGGTTCAACTTAGTTTTTTCGGTTCGATTTTTAAATCATTAGTTTGGGGTTATGTTGGATGTATATTTCAATAAGTTAGTTGAGGGATGTTCTCTCATTTTAAATAGTGAAATTATGTTATCTCAATGATCAATGATGGAATTAACTTATAAATATCAGTAGACAAAAATTGCTCAGACAAGAGGATAACATAGTAAATGAATTTGGCTATCAAGCACTAGAACTTCTTCTTTTGTACCTTTGAATATATCTTTTTTTTTTAAAGAACCTTTGAATATATCTTATTGTCTACAAAATATATTCAAAAATAAAAAAAGAAGAAGATTGGCCTAATAGTGGCTTTGGACCTATAATTGGAAGAAAAAATGCCTCAATTTTGTAGTTTGAATTTGGTTTTCTAAAATTATGATTGCTCTTAAAAAGATATTTTATTCTTAGTAACATCGAATATGTCTTTGTGAATGTTTTACTCAATCAATAATTTATGTGTCCATATCTTATCTTGTATATACATTCTATTGTGTTTTCTGTTATAATGCTCATTTTAATTTAATTCACTTGTTTAAGTTTCATAATATCTATTTCATCTCAACTTTTTGAAATTTCAGTTTAATATTAATGTTAAAGTGTTTTTAAACTTGAAATTGAAATAGAATTGTGTTGCACAGTTTGTATATAAAAATGTTCAGCTAAAAGTTATTCTTGCTTTTGGAAAGGACCAGCATGTAATTTAACTTTCATTTTATATTTTATTTTTGGAATTTCAATTTGAAAATAATTTCTTAAATAAATTATCTGTATTACCATTATCACAATGACTGTTTTAATTTTTTTGCATTTAAAACATATTTGCAATGATTTATTTTTACAAGTAGTTAGTTCAGAATTACGACATTATTCATTTCGTGTTGAGAAAAACAATTATATATAGTATATTCACTAAGTTATTTCCCAATTAGGATTATGATTGCTGAACTGGATGTGATAATTGCGGATCAGTACGTATTCATATATAGTATATGCTTTAAAAATATTAATGAAAATTTTGGTAACTATTTATATGCTTTAAAAATATTAATGAAAATTTTGGTAACTATATCTGTACCCTATTCAGTTTTGAAATAATTCATTTTGTATTGAGAAAGACAAGTGCAATCAAATAATTACTATATTATTCGATAATGAGAAATACGATAAGTGAATTGAATGTATAAATAAATAAATAAAATAATTGGGAATGTTAAGGAAAAAATATTTGAAAACGTATAAAAGTTAATTGTCATGATCGGATATTATATAACTGAACTTCCTTCGATAATTTTTTTCTATGCCTTAGAGGTCAATTCTATAAAAGGATCTTCATATATTTCTATTTTAATTTATTTATTTTATATACTTAAGAGTCTTAAAATAATTTTTATCATAACTTAATATTTTCCTCTCATTAAACATTTTTAAATAAGTTTTTTTCACTGTCAATCTAAAAATGCAGGATTATTCATTTCATGTTGATAAAGACAACAATATTAAAATATTTACTACACCTTTTTACTAATTAGGATTATAAATGGTTATTTGATGTGTTAATTAATGAATAAAATCAAATTTTAAATAATATTTATTATGACTATATTAATATTGGAATAATATGATTTGGGACCTTATTTTTTTAGTTTGCTCTGATTTCTTCACAACTTTTCTCCATATTTCTTTTAAATAATTATGTATATTTTTTTTTAAAAAATGATTGTCCTTTTGTTTTTTATTCATTTTTAAAAATGAAAAAAGAAACTATTCATTTTTTATTGTAAAAGTTATTTTATCTAAACTAGTAGAAAATCATACATGTGTTGTCGATATGCTTTTCTTTTTCGTCAAGTAGTCTAGTGGCTAGAGAAATTTTCCTTCAAGGTGAATAAGTAGGGTGTCTAGGGTTTGAACATCAGCTCCTGCATATATTTATTCGTTTTGGAACTTGAAATATATACACTCTTACAGGAAAATCTATAGAAATAATGAACACTACGGCTAGGAGGAAGATTAATCTATGTGCCTACAAGATATCAAATGGGTGGGTGAGAGGGCAAAAGAATTAGATAATTCATGTTTTAAGCTTTGGTACACCGGAAAAGTTAGATCGAAAAATGGGATAGACAATATTGAGGATTAGCAGTGAAAGAAAAATATTATGGATGTAAAATGAACAGGAGATCAAATATAACCTAAAATTTGTAGTGGAACAAGACACCTTTAATGTTATTAGTGCTTATGCACCTCGGGTAGGGTTAGAAGAACAAATGAAAGTGAAGTTTTGGTAGGATTTAGAAGGTTTAATTCATGAAATATTGTTAGAAAAATATATCTTTCAAAAAGCGGGTCTAAATGGGCATGTAGGGAGTGGTACAAGTAATTTTGAGTGCTTGTATGAGGGTATAACTTTAGAGAGATAAATGTGGAGGGTAAATCCATCCTAGATTTTCCGTCTAGTTTTGATCTTACTATAGCTAATATGTGCTGTAGGAAAAGATAACAACATTTTACCACATACAAGAGTGAAGTGACATGTTCTCAGATAGATTTATTTCTTATTAAGAAATCAAACTGAAAGATTTGTTTGGACTGTAAAGTTATACCTAGAGAGCTTGTCTATCCAACATAAAGTATTGGTTATGGATGTAAAAAGTTCATAAGAGAGCGAAGATAAAAAGCCACAATGTGGCTCCGAGGATCAAAAGGTGACATTTAAAGTCGGAAAAACAAAGATCTTTCCAAGACAAAATCTTTTATAAGGAGGTTTATGGCAGCTACAAGGAAGTGCAAATGATATGAGGGACAATATGGAACATGAGATTAGACAAGTAGCAAATGAGACTTTACGAGAATCAAGAGGTTTTGGATCTAGGGGTAAAGAATCTTGATGGTGGAATGAAAGTGTTCAAAGCAAAGTGAGAATCAAAAGGGAATGTTTTAAAGATTGGTCAAGGCGTAAAAATGTTGAGCAAAGCAAGAACACGAGCTTTAGGTGGGTTATACAAATCATTAGGTACCAAAAGGGAGAGGAAAAAAAAATTATGTGGGCTTTCTAAGAGACAAAGAAGAAAAGCAAGAGATTTGGATCAAGTGAATTGTATTAAAGATGAGATTGTTACTTTTCCCAACCTGCTGTCTTCTCACGCGCCCTGCAAAAATTCCAAAATACCCTCGGTTCAGATTTTATTTTCCGAACCAGATTGTTAGTGCTTTCTGGAAATAAAAATCCGGAAAAATAAGATATGAAATTTTGTGTCTTTCTTTGATGTCAAGCGTCTCTGTTAACCGTCATATAACCCTCGCATAAGCTGCAATGCAATTGCAGGGGTCGTATGAACGGTCAACAATGACCATGACACCACATACACACGTAAAAACTACCTAAAAAACTAAAAATAATTGAAGAAAATGTAAGAAATGAGGTGAATAAGAATGAAGGAAATTGTTGAAGATCCAAGCCTTTTTATAGCCTTATATCAGTCATAGGTCTTAAGTAAAGTCAAATAAAACGTGTTCCACAACCAAAACCGTGCAAAAATCATTAAACACCCCACTAACCGTTCAAACCTTTGGTGAAACGCCACCGTCCAAAATGAAACTGAGGGGTTCCGGATTTTATATTCCGGATTGCAGGAAGTTTGTCCGGATTATAAAATCTGAACTCCATCAGACCCTGTATTTGGAGCATTTTCATGGCGAATGGCTTGAAAAAAAATAGAACAAAGGTACATAACATAAATAGAAGCAACATAAGACAAATAAACAGTTAAAAAACCATAAAAACAGAAATGATGAATCTTTTGGGAATGTGTTCGAAGAAGAGCTTTTGAACTTGATCCTGCCGGCTTGCCAACTGACATGTTACGATCGGCAGGCCGACAGGATCGAGTTCATAAGAACCTCTTCTTCAGAGTTAGATCTGCAACATAATGAAGAAAGGCAAGGTGTTTCAAGATGATTTCTTTGAGTTAGATTATGCTGCCTTGCCAAATGATATATTCATCTGGCAGACAGCAAGATCTAACTCATAGAAACCTCTTGATGTTCATATCTATAGATCAAGTTAAGAAGCTTTGTATCTATCTATCTATCTATATATTTTTGGCAGCATCCTAAAGATCTTCATCATGCCGTCAAATAGAGAGCAATCTATTTGCGACAGCATAAGAAAAAGATCTTCAGCACAATGACAAAAAAATTCATGGATTTTTTGATGTGTTTGTGTGAAAACTGAAAACACTTATTTATAGGGGTTTATAGATGTTGTGGACCACAAAAACTGTCTGTGAAATGTGGTCATCACAAAAGAATCTTATGCTGAGGCAGTCCAGATATTGTAATCCAAATTGCTCTAGTATAATTCGGATTATATAATCCGGATTGTACTTACACCCTAGAAAATTGAGTTGAATTTGGACTATTTTAGCGTAAATTAAAACATAATGCAACAACTTAATTCAACAACATATAATTAACACGTAATTAAAACAACATAAAACATGCAATTAATTAAAACATAGCACATTATCATGGATCATCTAAACTAACTTCTTCCTCTGGTCCCTCCAGCAGAGCCCAGATCTCTTCGTAATTCCTGGGCCGGATCAAACTTTTTTGAATTTGTTAAGCAGATCTAACCAACGAAGCGTCCAACTTGATCAGCCCTCTAGTATTGTGTTGGCCAAAGACAGAGAACATGGTTCTCACATCGTCGTCGTTTGTGAGTTTCATCCGGCTGAACCGAAGTGATCCGGCTGAGTCGGACAATGGACATCGATATTCAATAACGACCACCCTCCTCGTGTCTATGTGGTTGAGTTGACGGTTGATTTGATCCAGCTGGTCCTTCAGCCCGAAGAGGGTGACATCGTTGTGAATCCTAAACAGATGCGGTGGTTTTCCATCCTTATAGTAGACTGCCGCTAGCTTGGTGTTCGGATCAAATCCAGGGAATTCCATGATTTATTTTCTGCTGTAGTTTACATGTAATGAAAACAGGGACCCCTATTTATAGAGTTATATGGGCGTTGTGGACCACATAAATTGTCGGTGCATTGTGGATCACACAAAAGAATCTTATGCTGAAGCAATCCAGATTATAGAATCTGAACCATCATTCACCCTACAGAAAGTACCAAGTTTCCCTTTGTTTCACTCAGTATCGTATTTTTCCGGATTATATAATCCAGAATCCATGTGTAATCCGAACTGCATCAGAATCTTTTGGTCGGTGGCCTGCACCACATAGAACACGTTTGTCAGATGTTTTGGACAGTGGTCAAGTCAAAAAAAATGTATTTTACCACGTTTTTGGACTACATTAATGGTGGAAAAAAAAAATTGGTCCCTCCCTCCCTATAAATAGTCTTCCAAACAACACCATTTCTCATACCATTCTCTCCCACCCTCTCCTCCTCTTTCGTCCACAATCATGATTTTCCATCGTTAGCCTTTCATAGAAAGTGAGGCCTCTTTGAAAATTTTCAGGTATTGTATGAACGGTCAATGGGGATGGAACCAGCCCCCCTCCCCCCTCAACAGCATTGTTTTCTTCATCTCGTCTTTCTCTTTCCTCCTCCCATGTCTCCCCTCCAACAGTGAAGCTATTGGTATGTCTTATGGCTTCTCTCTTCTTGGACTCTTAGGAGATTAGATATAGTTTTAGGTTCTTATGTAATAAGCTTAAAAAGCTTCAATATTATTGTAATTATTATTCATATATTAATAAAATGAATTCTTTTTATCTTTCTATTGTTTTTATTTTTGTTTTTTATTTTAATTTGCCTTTATTTTACGAATTTGGAAGACTAAAGTAAAAAAAATCTGGAAAAACAGAAATCCGGATTTTAAAATCCGGAAAAAGTAACAATATAGTTCGGATTTTATTTTCCGGACTAAGGGTATTTTAGAAGGAAAAAAAAAAGGGCGCGCGAGAAATCCATAGGGTGGGAAAAGTAATACTCTTATTCTTTTATAGTAGAGATTGGATTGGGCTTAGGCCCAATGACCTAACATTTTAGGCCTTCTGTTTTATAAGACATTCTAAATAAGTTTATAATGAGTAATTGTTCTCCTGTAATTATTCCTATGAAAACAGGTATTAAGCTGAGGAAAGAAACAAATGATGAACCTATAAATGATACATTTTGCAGGGAAATCATTGGTTCCCTCATATATATGTGCAATACAAGGCCATATTATATATCAATCACAATGTTGGCATAGTAAGTAGGTTTATGGAGCGACGTAAAACACGTCACCTTATATTTGCTAAAAGGATTCTAAGATATATCAAAGACACGATTGAATATGGATACTCTAATAAGAATGAAGTAATATATGGATACTCAGACACAGATAGGGGACGAGATCAAGATAATAAGAAGAGCACTTCAAGCTATCTTTTCATGATTGGTGCAGCTTCAATCACACAGAGTTCAAAGAAGCAGAAAATAGTGGTTCTGTTATCTTGTGAAGTTGAGTATGTTTCAGCTTCTTATGCTGCATGTCAAGCATTGTGGAAAGAAATGCTACTTGAATTAGAACTTGATGTATTTGAAGTTGGTAGAATCAAACTACTTGTTGATAACAATTCAGCAATCGATTTTGATAATCACTCTATGAGCCATGGAAGAAGTAAGAACATTGAGAGGAATTTCCATTTTCAAAGAAACCAAGTGAACAAGATGAGGCTAGAATTGGAGTATTGCAAGATAGAGATGCAAATATATTCGCTAAAATTGAAGAAGGCAAGGTTTGATAAACTGTAAGAACTCATCGGGATGAGAAGACTAACAAATGCGAATTATGAGGAGCGTTTCGATTTAATAAAATCAATAATTCATAATTGTTGATAGTAACTTGTGTTACAAGTTAGCTTAGAAAGTTTGTTAGTTTGTTTAGAAAGTGATGTTAGCAAAAGTAGTTAATCATTTTGTGTAAGTGTATATAAACAAAACACTTCAATGCAAAATATAGTTCACATTGAATAAACAAAGAAGCTTTTACATTCAAAATTCAATTTCTCTCCTTTTCTCTCTTTGTCCCTCTTTCACATTTCATTTGATATTCATCACCAAATAAGTATTCATCCCAACAAATAGATACCCAGTTTGCTCTATTATTTTTCTTATTTCTGTTTGTATTTTGAAACTAAAAAAATTAAAAGGTTAATAAGAATATCAAGAATCTAACCAAACACATATGTGGGAATAATATTCACACTAATAGGATTCCTAGAAAAGCTGATTTCAAAAATAAATTTTGACGTCCTGAAACAATCGCATCCTATATCTTTGAATTATTTAATATTTTTTAAATAGGTACATGAATTAAAATAATTTGAAATTGAGTCTCTGAATTTATCAAAAATATGTTATTAATTCAATAAACAAAATTTATTTTAGTCGAATCTCTAACTCTTGGACACTAAAATATGAGTATCTCTCAAAAAGAATTTTAATATTGATTTGTTGCGTTATGAGAGTCTAGCTCCATCTCTCAAATCTGAATGTGGATTTTATGTTGTAAACAACAGGACACAATAACTGATTTTAGTTGTCCGATCTTAAATAGATAACCGAGATCGTTTATAGTTAATTTTGTAACTGTTTAATATAAATTGTCCGATCTCAAATCAATGACCGAGATTGTCTGCCGTCTGAATTGTTTACACCAACCAATCTCGGTCCCTCAAATCTAACCTCTGTTGTATGTGAAAAATATTACTGCATCAATTTGTAAAAAATTATAAGCTGCTAGATCTTTTAACTACGTTCGGGCAAAGGTACAAAAAAAAATTTGCAAGTTGATGTTATGATGTGTATGTGTATATGTTCTGTTACCTTCTTTCTATATGTAGCATTCACAGAGTCCTCAAATTACATGTCCTTAGCTTTCCCTTCAATTCCAACCTCATAATCATTAACTTCACCAACTCATCATAACTTTCTTATTAAAGCCACAAAAAACGGAAAAAATAACAACAAAGTTTACATTCTTTCTCTTCTTCCTTTGTGGTTTGTTCCAAAAAACAATGGCTTCAACTTCAATTTCATTTCTCTTTTTTCTTTTATCTATGTTTTTAGCAACAGTTTCATCCCTCACATGCTCAACTCAGAAACTAACAGGAACAAAAGTCTATCCAAACTGCATAGACCTCCCCGTATTAAATTCCTTCCTCCACTACACCCATGACACATCAAACTCCACTCTCTCAGTGGTCTTCGTTGCGACCCCACCAACTTCAGGTGGTTGGATATCCTGGGGAATAAACCCAACCGCCACAGGAATGGTTGGGGCGCAAGTGATTGTGGCATTTAAAAACAACACTGTGATGGTGATGAAAACGTTAGACCTTAAATCTTACAAGGTTTTTATTCCTGGGAAGCTTTCTTTTGATGTTTGGGATATGAAAGCCGAGGAAGATGGTGGTTTAATGAAGATTTTTGCCACCGTTAAGGTTCCGGTTAATGTTACCGCCGTTAACCATGTTTGGCAAGTGGGGCCCTCTGTAAAGGCGGGAATGATTGCTCAACATGAATTTAATCCATCTAATCTGAATTCAAAAGGGAGACTTAGCTTGAATGGAGCCAAAGATTTTGGGAATGATGATGATGCCCCTTTGGATTTTGTCACCAAGAAGAAAAATGTGAGTTTTTAGTTCTCTTTTTGCCTCTAGATTTAGTGTTATTTTGTTATTTTTAGAAAATGGATTTTTTCTTGTGTTTCAATTTTTATTTTATTTTTAAACCCTCTTTTTCTTTGAAAAAGAAAGAGAGTTGGGGTATTTTGACAGCATATTAATGTGTGATTTTGTTGAATGATGACAGATTCATGGAGTACTAAATATAGTGAGTTGGGGTATTTTGTTTCCCCTCGGAGTTATCATAGCAAGATATATGAAAATTTTTCCATCGGCGGATCCAACTTGGTTCTATATTCATATCGGTTGCCAAATATCTGCTTATATTATTGGAGTTGCTGGATGGGGAACTGGCTTGAAACTCGGAAGTGAATCAGAAGGGATTCAATTCAGTAGTCATCGCAATATTGGAATTACCCTCTTTTGTCTTGCCACTATACAGGTAACAATCAACATTTTCTAATTTTAATTATATGTGAAATTTATGAATGCACGAAACCAAAATTCAAATCCAAAGTAGAGCATGGTTAAATTTTGAAAATGCCGCTCGTAGTAACATTTTCTCGGTTTTGATGAGCTCTTCCTTCCCGATTGTATTTTGCAGATTTTTGCATTGTTCCTGAGGCCAAACAAAGATCACAAATATCGATTTTACTGGAATATCTATCACTATAGCTTTGGATACGCTATAATTATCCTTGCGATTGTCAACATATTCAGAGGCTTTGATATCTTGAATCCCGACGAGAAATGGAAATTAGCTTACATTATATTGATTATTGCATTGGCTGTAATTGCCTTGTTGTTGGAAGCAATCACATGGAGTGTTGTATTAAAGAGAAATCGTAAAAACTCCAACAAAACCTATGATGGATACAACAACAGTGGACAAAACAGGCAACAACCTATCCACATATAAATCATGTCTGCAGATTTAGCTTTGCATCTCATAGGTTTATTTTGATTTTCCAATACCTTCTCTTGATTGGATTGTTTTTCCCACTTTTTTTGGTACTATTTATCATATAGTTATTGTGTAATGTTTGGTTTCATAGTGTTTTTTTTAGGTTCTAATTTTAGAGTACATATTTTTCTGTCTCTATAATTATGTTAGTGAAAAGGACTAAATTGAAAACGTTTATATTGTGTAACGATTTCCTTATTCATAGTGTTTTGGTTAATGGAAGGAATAAATTGAAAACGTTCATATACTTAAAGGACTTATGGGTGACCAAAATAACTTAAAATCAATCTGTTACGAACCTCAAACTTAAAGGGCTTATGTAAAACCAAAATAATCTAAAGGACGAATTTATTACAAATCTCAAACTAAAAGGACTCCTGGTGTAATTTAACCAAAATTTTACTTATGTTTGGGTTTCCACCAGGATGTATTATGTTTCCTCTACGTATGCTTTTGCTTTTTAATTAATCCTTTTTTCAAGGTTCAATTATTGCAATTAATCCTTTCCTCTCAGCATGGAAACCAGTCTTCCATCGCAATACGTTTTGAATTTTTTGGTAGGCACTAGGCAACAAAAAGGAACTTAGTGAATTTAATTAATCTTTTCTAAAAATGGTGTAGGATACAGTTACAAGTTACCTTGATGAGAACCTTATCCATGCTTAAAAATTTGTCACTTATTTTGTTTTATTTGGTAAATCTAAATTGCAGTGAAAACCAAATGGTTGTTCTTAAGTGGTTAATGATATATGTTTAGAACGAATATTCTGAAGAATCTAAATTTGAATCTTGATTGTATGGATCATTTGTCAAATTTTATTTAACCCCCGACCCAATTTTAAATTATCAAAATCATTTTTCCCTTGAAATTAGAGGGTTAGACCAAATAAAAAAGATAAGATTGAATTATATTATTGAAATTGCAGTAAATTGGAAGCAAATGCAACGATTAATTTGTCCAAATAAGGAAAATACTAATGAGTGCTCTGGAACGCATTTTAAGGACCATTAAAAGTAAGTTTTTAATTTTTATGAAATATCGTGTATTCAATGCATTAGAATTTGTAATATTTGACTTTTTTGGACGGTATAAATTTTAGAACTCTTATTTGGAATATGCATGGATCAGAATTTAGTCCCAACCATAGGCAGAGACACCACCCAGCTAGCCCAGGCACTCGTCCGGGCTCAATCGATACTTTCTTTATACTAGGTCCAAACCCATAACCCATTAACCCACTTCAAAAAATAAAAAATTGGGCAAACTCAAATATTTTTCACACGCGCACAATAAAAGTCACTTGATGATGTTGATATTATTTGAACATTCATCGCAAAGAGGTCTCAGAAAAGGTCATTTACCTCCTAATTTTATTTAGCACACGATTGGTAGGTTATATTTCATCTCTCTTATTTTAAATTGTACTTTTGTTGACAAAATGACGGACCTCTTTTATTTCGATTTATGACTATTTAGGACTATTTATCTATATACTATGACTATTTCAAATAATAACATAAATAATATTCCTTCAACAAAACATAAATAATATCAAAATAGTTGGTTTTTTCTTTCCAATTATACTCTATAACAAATTTCGTTATAAGAATTCCATAATTTTGGTGTCATTTAAAAAGATAAGAATTTATATTATATGATATTAAATTTGTTACATTTTTGGTGTCATTGAAAAAGATATGCTTAGTATTTTTAATAAGAAAAAGATATGCGTTATAATATAAAGGTGCAAAGTATATATATAAGTATAATATTTTAAGGCATGTACTTTTAATTACAATCAAAATTTTATAAAAATAATTATACGCATTATACAACACTAAAATAAAATTATACGCATTAGCGTAACAAAAAAACAGACAAACGAACATAAAGTATTACGAATGCTAATCTATGTGTATATATTTCATAATTAAATACCGTTTATAATTTTTAAACGTTAGCGCAATAAAAAGAGTGAAAAAACGAGAATGTGAGTGCACGTCTTTTCGCTAGTATATATTATGTCACATGTGAAGTTACGATATGCTTTTTGCCCAAACTTTATAAAATTCTTGGCTATGCCATTGGTCCCAACTCATCTTTCATTACCACAAGCAATGTAATTTTTCCTATTAATATACAAGTTTGTTCTTCTATCTAAATTCTAGAACTAATAATACGTTTGTGTAAAAGTTGATAAATTTAATCCTTTATATGATACTGACCTCCCCTATAATTCTAATCTAATCAATCATAACTCTTAGCAATAATTTCACGTACTTTATTACACTAAACGATCTAAATGTAGAGTCACAAAGCTTCACATAGTTCAATTAAAATAGTCAACTAGCTATTGAGAATTTTCTTTGAGTTGTCTGAAGTTATGAAGGTTGGGAGATAATATATTGGCTTGGTCATGTATATGAGGGACCTTGACCTTACCATTAGTATATAAAGGTATTACTTTTGCTTAACGTTAAACATTTGGTTAACGTTACTCACCAAACCATATTATAATTGAGAACATGTTGATTTCTATAGTGCCCGTGAAGTTGTTATGGACCCAACATTGTTCATAATACCTTATCCCCACAACTAATGCTTTAACTTTCATTATTATTCTTGCTTTTGTTGCTTTCTTTTTAATCATGGCTTAGATTTTATGAGATTCCCATGTGATGTTATCCATGCATGGACGCATCCTCCTATAATATTGATTAAGAAATTCAAAAATAGAAAATTTGTCTTAAAAATATATGCCTTACTTTTAATCAAGTAATTATTATACCACTTTTAATAAAATCTTATTTATTTTGACTGTTTACATTCTCCATAAAATAATTGTATAGTCTTTTAGAAAAAATTGTACTTAAAATATTGTGTACTAAAAATTGTTCGATCAAAATTGATAGTTATTTTTAGAACTGTATTTATTGAACAGCAAAATACAAATTGTGTATGTCATACGGTATCTATTTATATATCATCTATTTCTTCTTTTTTTATCTTATACAACTCATTCATACGGAAGCAAAATGATACCATAATTTCTATGTCAACAAGTTATTTCTCTCTTTTTCCTCTCAAAAGAAATTATTTCTCTTTTTAGATTATTTTTACATTATGGTATGGTATAGATAGATGTTTAAAGAGTTGACCAGCTCACTACAATACCGGTAAAACATTTCATTGACTGTTTAAAGAAAAATTACTTAATAGAGAATGGAGAGCTAAGGGGGTTAACAGAGGCTATGGTGTGAAATAGCAAGATTCAAGCCCTAACAAAAGAGAAAACTACCAACATAATAATTAACATAACATTTACGTATAAAAAATAATAAAAAATGGATAAATAAATATAATTGAAAGGTATCTCAGCATCTGTCCTCGTGAGCTTAGCTTAACTCAGTTTGTATAGACAATACGTAATATATGCAAAAAAAGGAAGGTATCTCAGCATCTCTTTAATTTGAGAAATTTTACGTCTATGTTTATATTTATATTTAATTGTGAAATTTCTCTTTTTTATTGTATTTTCTATTTTTAAATATTTATCTAAGATACATAAAAACAAAACAAACAAGATGTCATTTCTATTCTTTACTGTACGAATCATTAAAAAACAGCACAAATGAGCCAAAGTTTTCAACCTAAAAACAATAACAGAATAAAAAGTAGAAAACATTTTTGGGTTCTATCTGTTTATCGTATATATCTGGCCTTTCATAGTCTTGTTTAGTGTTTTAAACCACTTAAATTAAATGGTTCCCTTTCTATAACGGATGGATGCTATGAACTCAAGGTATAGACAACAACATGCATGGTTTGTCTTTTCAATGCTATACCAATCACAAAGGGTAAGGGTGATGTCTAACTTTTGGTGTTTTCCCTTTTTTGACAATGAAATGAAAGAATAAGACGATAATGTAAATACATTAAAAAAATAGTTATATGACAAAAATATATAATAATTGTGTTGTTGTAACAATTATTTTTTTAATATTTTAAGATATTTTTATGCAAATTATACTTAATTTCTAATAAACCATTGTCTCTCATGTTTGTATTTTCATTTTATTTTTTTATTATATTTATGGTTTGGGTTTTTGCCTTTTTGGTGGTTGTCTTTCATGTTTGTATTTTTCTTTTGTTTTTTGAAAATATTTGTTGTTTGAGTTTTGGTGTTTGTACCTCACGTTTGTATCTTTCTTTTGTTCTCTTAATATATGTTTTTGGTTCACGGCACATGATAAGAATCGTCTCAAATTTAATTTCACATTCATCAAATACTAATAACTAACCTACTAACATCAATCTTTTAGAAGAAAAAAAATATAAGACTTTAATAAAAAAATAAGTAATCATACACAAAAGAATTGGTGCCCATAAAATGAACTAGATAGGTTCCATTGTACAGTTTAATTATGCTATCAGTTGCCACTGATTAGTTGACAAGGTTATCAATAGTGTTTCATATTTACACACTGAAGTCATTGTTCCGTCACTCTTAGCTCACTCTGGTTCAACTTTTCGATTATTTTACATATTTTAGTTTGAACACTTATTTGTATGTAATATAATCATATATGTAGCGATTATATATAATGTTTGGTCCCTTTCAGTCAAGGGTAACATAACATGACAGCAAGCTTTTTCCCTTCAGCTCCTATGGCTATGTACCACTTTTCTATGGTCCTTCATCTAATGAATTTTGGATTAAGGTATCTTGCGATAGTGAAGTGTAAACACGCTCACTCGTGGGTCCCACCCTTGTAAATGCAAAGAGCTTTTTTGGATTATCATGTTATAAGTACTAATTTTCTCCTATCGTTTGTTAAGAGTAATCTTCATCAAAAATTTGTTAGATACATAAATTGGATTCTCCTTTCACAAGATGTAACATGAAAATTCATTTGAATGTTTTGTTTGGTTACCCGTTCAATTCAGCTTCTCGTTAAAAAAATTGTGCCATCCTTGAAATTGATTCCTGCACGAAGTAGTTTTTCCTACCTTTTTTGTTAGAATAAGTGGTAAACCGTAAAACTGTAATTTCTCTAATCTGCGCTTTTATTCAACACCCGCATGACATGAGAGCATAACAACATTTTTTTTAAAGGTATAACGGCGTTCTTAAATAACTATAAGAAGTATGATATTTGAACAATTAGTTTTGGGAAAATTATGAAAGAACTAATGATATACAAAGAAATGTGGGTATTGACACGAAATTAAAAAAAATAGATACAGTGAAAACATGATGAGAGTATGAGAGAAATCAAGGGCGGATCCAGACTTTAGGTACATGTGTAGCTAAAATTTCAAAGAAACAATAATGCAAACTATATTAAAAATAAGAAATAATATTGTTTGATACAATACATTACAATGAAAATCGTCTTATATCCATTTATTGAAATGAGCTAAAATGACATCATCATCTTTTATCCATTTGTTGAAAATGTGCTAAAATGACATCCTTACTAATTGTTAAAAGAACATATCTTTCTATATATAAGTTATAAGATAGTCATTTAGCCACTAATCACCCATTTCGTCACATAGGTTACTCTTCACAACTTCCATATCTGAAAAAACACGTTCAACACTTGCAGTTGCTACTAGCAAGAGCAAAGCCAACTTCAAAAGTTTATAAACTATAGCAAATGTGTTGCACTTATTTGTTTCCACAAGTTTTGCACAAATATCTGAAAGCCCTTTCAACTTTGCAAATTTTAGGTCAGATTGAACATTTGTAACATAATTCTTAGGTTAAGTGCGTAACGCCACTTTCGGCACATCTATAAAATCATTTGGATAAAACTCAGTCATCCTCAATAACTTATTCACATCAAAAGCTGCAAATGACTTTGCGGGACTCAAGCATGAAACACACTGTAAAAGTTCAATATTCTACTGCTGTGTTTTATCTATTATAAAAAATAAAAAAATAAAAAAAAGGAAAAAGCATGTGGAGCTATAGCTCCACATTTCCCCAACATGGATCCGCCCTGAGAGAAATGTTCTAAAAATTGTTATAAAATGGTTATACAAATATCATTTTAATAACAAAAATATATTTTCAAATTTTTCTTTCTCGTGCTTTTTATGTGTTGAGAATATCACTTACAAAATTTGTTTTCTATTTTTCACATGAGCAGCACTAACATTAGGAAACAAAAATTGAACAATGTATATTTGGTTCCACTTTTATAGTGGTTAAAATTGATTTTGAAGGTGTAAAATTGATTCTTAAATGTTTGGTTGTTCATAAGTAGAAATGATTTTGACTTCATGATTGATTTTACTTGAAACTTTTAAGAATTATGCTCTTCTCCCAGCAAATTTTGCTCCCACCCAACCAAACTAACCAAAATACCCTTGCGTTAGTTAACTAACGCATGTGTAAAATGATGTGTTACTTAACTAACGTGGCGTGACTTAAGTCACACAAGTGTAAAACTCTGTGTAAGTTAACTCACGCAGAGTGACTTAAGTCACGCAAGTATAAAACACTGCGTGAGTTAACTCACGCTGTACTGATATATCAGTACAACAATAAATATTGTATTGGTGTGCAGTCAATGTAAACAATGTCATTAATGACATGTAATCATTACACACTCATAATTGAACCGAATAACGCCGGTTTAACAACAAAATCACATAATCGCACATAAACGATCAAAATTACACAAAATCATCGTTTTTCTCACAAACACATAATCACACATAAACAATCCAAACGGTCCAAATTACACAAATTCGCCGGTAATGACCCATTATCGCATAATCACACTTAAGGATACGTAAACGATCCAAATTACATGAATTTGTGCTTAAACTCCCAAAATCACATAACGGTCCAAATAACCAAAATTCATCATTTTTCTCAAAATCACATAATCACATATAAACGATCCAAATTACACAAATTCATCGTTCATGACGCGTAATCACTTAATCGCATATAATGACACATAAACAATCCAAATTACATCAATTTGTCCTTAAATTCTCAAAATCACAAAGTCTCACATAAATGATCCAAATTATACATAACACAAATTCATTTAAATTCAACATTACAGACACAAAATCGAACACATTAGACTATTACACGTTCATTAATATTACACTTCAATGGACCAGACATAAAGATGTAAAGTGTTATCCTCAACCATTAACCTAGACATGTAATCAACGTCGCTATCATCTTTGAGAAGTTGTGGATAATACACGATCTTCCAGAAGTCTTCTTCTTTATCATCCCCAAAGTCCACGCCTGACACATTTACTATCACATCACATATTCTATGATTTGAACCAATATGGATAAAGAAGTCTTCAAGTTTTGCCTTCAACTCGTCCAACTTGTCGGTGGGGTTTACAAAGAACCTAGCCCTCTTTTTCACATCTACATAACGAACATGAAGTATAACTGGATCTTGTGCATCTTCAGACATGTTCCACTTCACAAAATATATAAAAAAAAAAAACAAATATGAAAGAAATGAGATAAAATAAATAGTTGAATAATTAGGGACAAAAAATGCGAGCAATAATTGGCGTTCGGTGGAGGTGCAACCAACTATCTCAAATAACGGCATTCAGTGGTTGTTGGTTTTGTAACTGGAATCCATGACCAAAACGGCCGGAAAAGTGTTGAGCAATTTAATTGACTTCGGATGAGCAAAAAATATGTCTTCCAGAGTGGTTTCCTCACTATTGCATCTTGTGTAATAGACGTATTGATGCTCCGCCAACTTTAAAATCAAGTATTGCAACTCGGTCATGTCACCTCTTTGCCCCTTGCGCCATCTTGTTCGCACATTGTACACTTGCTTGATAGTTGTCACACTTTCTTTGTTATTTTGCTTCAAATTGGTGAGAATATTTTGAGGCACCGTCAAGCTCTTTGTCATGTTGATAACTTTTTTCTTCTCCTCCGCACTAAGTCTACTCGCAAGAAGGTGTCCTTGTAACTTTTCTTTCAACTCATGGTTGTGCATTCCACAAAGCATTGCAATCCACCAATCATTTGTATCCTTATCAAAGAAACCTTTCAACCTAAATGGACATTGACATTTCCTTGAGCCGATGCCTTCAAGGTTCGGTTTCTTCCTCTTCTTAGGTGGCTTGTATATCCCACTTCTTTCATATTGCATCGTCAAGTACGGTCTTTTTAAACTTGATTTATCTATACAAACAGTAAATCCGGCCATTTACCCTTGTCGACGAACCCAACCAAGTAACTCTTCTCGCTCTCTCCATCTTGCATTTGTTGTAAAAAAATGAGGCAGTGTCGCGAACTTTGCAAACAACACGGATAGGTACCGGTTTAGGTTCTTCAATTTTACCAATGTTAACTTGAAAGGGAATTTTGACGTTAAACGGTTTCACATTAACAGTTGGTTTGACATCGTCGAAACCTATGCCAGAAGCTTCAATTTTAGCCGGTTTCGGTTCAATGTCATCACCTGCCACATTGTCAACCATGTCACTCTATGTCTATTGAATAAAAAAATAACAAAGAAAAAATAAATAAATTACTTGTGGAACAAGCTAACCAAGAACAACAGTGGCGCAAAAAATTCAAAAAAATTGGTCTACACAAGTAGCGTGACTTAAGCCACGCAACACTTAACTCCTACGTGACTTAAGTCACACAACCTTTAACTCCTACGCAAGTTAACTTGCGCTGAGCCCTAAGTCCTACGAAAAAACAGACGAACCAAGCACAAAAACCAGCAAAATGAGATGAGTTTAGATGATACATTACCTAATATTTGATGCTTGATGAGCGAGAAACTTGCTTCCTGGCGATTTGCAATGATTTGGAATGGAGATTTTGACCCAAAATTTTGCACTTTTTGAGTTTTTGAAGGTGGAGGGAAAGAAAATGGTACTTGGAGTATGGACTGATGGGTTTTGTATAAAAATAGTAACTCTGCATTATTTAACTCACGCAACGTGAGTTAAGTAACGCAAGGGTAAATTGGTAATTTCAGTTGGGGCGAGTGTTTTGTGCTGGAATAAGAGCAGAATTCAACTTTTAATTCTAATATGGTTTTCGTTTTTATATTAAGATCTTTTTCCATGCAATGCAAGTTGAGTGCTGCTTTTTACCCAAACAGTTTCGCTCATTTCCAATTGAAAAGATGATATTACCCTTACGTGACTTAAGTCACGAAGCGTGAGTTAACTCACGCTGCGTGGGTTAAGTCACGTTGAGTACTATTTTCGTTCAAAACCCAGCAAGCAACCACACATCTCCATTTTTTCTTTCCCTCCACCTCCATTTTTTCGTTCCAAATCATTGCAAATCGTCAGGAAACAAGTTTCTACGCTCATCAAGCATCAAAGAACAAGTAATGTACCGTCAAAACTTATCCTTTTTTCCTGGTTTTTCTGCAACTTACGTCATTTTTTTTCAATAGGTGATAGGTCTGAGCGTGAGTTAACTCACACTAGTTGTAAGTGTTGCGTGAGTTAACTTGCGTAGGAAGATAACACTAGCATGAGTTAACTCACGCTACTGTGTTGCCCAAATTTTGAATTTTTTCGTCACTTTTTTTACTTGCTTTGCTTGCCGCACAAGTTATTTATTTATTTTTTCTTTCTTATTTTTGTATTGAATAGACATTGAGTGAGATGGTTGAAAATGTGGGGGAGGATGGCGTTGAACCTAAACCGGGCAAAAGCAAAGCTTCCGGCGTAGGCGTAGGTTCCGGCGTAGCATCCGATGATGTCAAACCAACCAAACAAGTGGAGTTTAAAGTGAAAATTCCTTTTCAAGCTCACATAGTTCACAACCAAGCAAAACCGGTACCTACCGGTAACTTTGAAGAGAAGCCTACACCAGTACCTACCGGTGTTCGTGTTATTGAAGTAAACACCGGGTCATTTTTTACAACAATTGAAAGATCGAGAGATCGCGAAGAATTACTCGTTGGGTTCGTCGACAATCGGTAAGGGCCGAATTTACTATTTTTATAGATAAATCTAGTACAATAACGCCATACATGACGATGCAATGTGAAAGGAGTGGTGAATATAAGCCACCTAAGACGAGGAAGAAACCGAAGCTTGAAGGCACGGGCACAAGGAAATGTAATTGTCCGTTTAGGTTGAAATGCTTCTTTGATAAAAAAAAACACAAGATTGGTGGATTGCAATGCTTTGTGGAATTCACAACCATGACTTGCCGCCAAAGTTATCCGGCCACCTTCTTGCGGGTCGACTAAAAGCGGAGGAGAAGCAAAGAGTTATCGACATGACAAAGAGCTTGGAAAAGCCTAGGAATATTCTCACGGATTTGAAGGAAAAAAACAAAGAAAATTTGACACTCATCAAACAAGTGTATAATGCGCGAACTAGATGGCGCAAGGGGCAAAGAGAGGACAAGACGGAGTTGCAATACTTGATTACAAAGTTGGAGAAGCATCAATATGTCTATTTCACAAGAGCAAATAGCGAGGAAACCACTCTTGAAGACTTATTCTTTGCTCATCAAGATTCAATTGATATACTTAACACTTTTCCCACCGTTTTGGTCATGGACTCCACCTATAAAACCAATACCTACCGAATGCCGTTATTTGATATTGTTGGTGTCACCTCTACCAAAATGACCTATTCGGTTGTGTTTGCCTTTCTTTCCTTTGAAAGAGAGAATAACTTCATTTGGACACTTGAGATGTTGGTTGATCTTTTGACCTCAAAACGCAACATGCCTGAGGTGATTGTCACCGATAGGGACCCCGCTTTGATGAAAGCCGTTTCCGAAGTTCTCCCTAAAACGGACCATGTACTTTGCTATTTTCATATTGAGAAGAATGTCAAATCTAGGTGCGTCACGGATTGTAGAATCAAAGCCAAGCCTTCGAAAGGAAAAGTTGTTGACAAAGATGCAAAGGAAGTGGATGATGACAAGCATTGTGAGCTTGTTAAGAAAATAGTGAGGGCTTGGAGAGATCTGGTTAACTCTCCTACGGAGGATTCATTTGCAATTGCATGGTTGACATTCAAAGATGAGGTATGCGGACCGTTTCCATTGTTTGTTAAATATGTTGAGGAAACCGTTTTGCCCCTTAAGAAGCATTTTGTGAGGGCATGGACAAATAAATACTTGCATCTAGGGTGTAGAACCACCAACATTGTTGAATCGG
>Ga0228710_1004211_pt1 | contig 22710 bp, 11 predicted proteins | sample MedpolnodulmetaG_FD_177995 | JGI IMG/M metagenome (GOLD analysis project Ga0228710, IMG submission 177995) | Root nodule microbial communities from Medicago polymorpha collected in Santa Monica, California, United States - pink nodules | ecosystem: Host-associated > Plants > Roots > Nodule...
TGCTTCCTTGGATCTTGTTGCCTTGGATATCTTCTCAAAATGCTGATTATCAACATTCTGTTGAATGTAAAAGAGAGCTTTGCAATCTTTCTTCTTGTTTTCTTTGAAAGCTGCTCTCTGCACCTCTATAGCATTTGCAGCAAGATCTTCATAGCCATTATGTACAAGATCACTCATATCTTGCGCGCCAAACAAAGATCTCATCAAAGCACTCCATCGTTCCCAGTTCTTACCATCAAGAACCAAGATATTTGATCCAAAACCGTTAGTGTTCATCTCGCTAACTCTCAAGAAAACAGAGAAATCAATACACACACCTCACTCAGTGTTTTCCAATGATGATTCCCCTCACTTTTCACTCGTATTTCCCTAAGATTTAACCCAGGCTCTCTATACCAATTGTTAGAACAATCACTCTGTTCTATGCGCAGCGAAAGTGCTTATTAAAAATAAGCTGTTTTGAGCAAGATGAATAACTAACAGAAAATGAAGAATTGAAAAACGAGAGAAAATAATGAATGGAGAATTTTTATTGATTCACACAACTACATATTTACAACACAAGAGAGTGTATATATACAACTAGATGTCGTAACAAACTCTTCTAACTAACTACATTGTGATTCTGAAGACATCAGAATCTGCACATCAGAATCTGTCTTCAGAAGCTTCACTTCATAAGCACTGCTTCAGAAGCTTCACTTAAGAAGCACTACTTCAGAAGCATTACTTCAGAAGCTTCACTTCAGAAGCGCTCTTCAGAAGCACTCTTCAGAAGCGCTCTTCAGAAGCACTCTTCAGTTATTGATTACTATTCTAATAATAACGAATTATTTTGAAGTTTATTTTGATCAATCCACTATAATCCCTACAATTCATCCATTTTTGTCACTCTTGGATTCCAAGGTGAAGTCTTTTTTTTCAAAGATAAACCCAACATTACGTTATTACTTGTCAAAGATAGTCCCGTTAAAGTTACGCTGCATGAGTGTGAACATTGCAACATACAAAACAAATTAATTTGTCCTAAATCGATACATGCCCTTTGAAGTTCAAACATACATGGATGTAAAATCATTTTTTAAATGAGTTTAATGGATATGTTTTTTTTAGTGTAAATTAATTTTCCATCTACATATATGAGTAAATTATTTTTCCACATCATATGATTAAAGTGGAGTGTCAAGATTTAATGAAATACACATTTGCTATTGAATGACAATGTAAAATTATTTTACATTTTGAATGCGTATCCTGTTTTCTCTTTTTAAAATAAGATATATGGGAGAGACTTTTTGCATTAATAGTTTGATTGCACATTGAGTTTTTTTTTAAGTGAAAGAAAAAATAGATTAAATAAAAGAGAAATATAAAAGACTGGGGCGAACACCTAACCCAGTAAATTCATTTAAAAGTGTAAGGCAACTCTAACTTATTTATTTTGGTATTGATCAATGAATAATTTTTAAGAACAATCTAGATATTAATTAATTAGAAATTGTTGACAAGATTCAGTCGAGATTTGGTTGAATGTTTTCCGGTGTGATTTCCTTTGCTTCAAATGATTGACACCAAGGAAAGAACTTTGTCCCTCAGTCGTGAATTCCATATCTTTTCTTTAGTAGAATGTTGGGTAGAATTATTTTAGGGTTTTTGGCTACACTAAAAAATGCTTAAAAATATAGAGAAAGTCATAAATGTAAGGACATAAAAAAATGATAAATAAAATTGTTTGATTGATTATATGCTTTAATTATAGTGCATGAACTGTGTGTTTGTAGCAAAATTGTGCCTTTTAGCCTAACGACAGGGCCTATATAGTGACAAGTCTTTGATTTATTAATTTTGCTAGTTGTACGTGAAACCTTCCTTGTTTATGGGGTCGTGATGCCTCACGTTCAGATTCAATTTCCTCATTCATAGCGTGTACCTGGAAGCACTCCGACGATCAAATCAGAATATCTCGAATATGAGACGTATTTAGGACATGAGTTAGCCTTTACCGTAAGTGATTAAGGTTTTGAGTCCTCTAACATTTATCTAAATAGCTATCTTGGGAGGACCCATGTGAATAGATTAGGATAAGTTAGCGTTGGATCCAACATGGATGATCTAGATTAGGTTATCCGGCCATGATTCAATGGATTTACAATAAATCCATGTGGTGGTTGCGCCTGCGTTAGTGGCTTGAGGTGATCCGGTACATAAAGAAAATGGGTATTGACCTAGTCTGAAACAAGTACAATTTCATTTTATAACTTTTATTAGTAGTATTTGGTTTTTCCTACCATTAATAAAGAGTAATTTTGTAAAAGTAATTCAAAATTACTCTTTCTCATACAAAACTGTTACATCTTTCATTTTGTGTGTAACTTGTTAGAGTGACTTTATATCTAGAGTAATGATATTTGCACAATCATTTTATAACAATCGTTGGAAAACAATTTTTATTTTTTTTATTGATAAAAAATAATAGAGAGAGAGTAAAAACACAATATAAGCATAAGAACAAAAGTTGTTCAAAAATGATCACAAAATAGTTGTACAAATATGATTTTTCTTATATTTTGGAGCGTATTTTCATTTAAAAAAATAAAACAGTCTCGACGTAGAAGTTCTCCTTCTCTCTTTGATTATAAGCGGCCTTTGAAAATACTTTGTCCTTAAATATAAGTCACCTTGCAAATTATTATCTGGTTTTTTTTACACTTGTTAATACGACTGATTTATCTTAAAAATTGAAGTAAAGTTAGATATATTAATCTATAAATGATTTTTGTTTTAAAAGATCTACATATAAAATAAACACTTTAAATTTATTACACTTTGATCGAATATAGGTAAAAAAATCAAACATTATCAATACGAAGGGAAGAAAAAGTACTCTTTTCATCTTAAATTAAATATAATTTTTACTATTTGTCTGTCTCAAATGATTTACTTTCATAATATTAATGCAACATTTATTATTTTTTTCAACTAACATAACCTTATCCATTGAATTTCAGATATCTAACTACTCCATCAACTATGTTTTATTTTTATAAAGTCAAACTGGCCCACCAAAATTGGCATTGGAAAAAGTCAAACTTGAGTTTTGAGAGGGGACATTGCAAGGTCCCAAGTCAAGATCAGCAGACCAACCCAAATGAGTTCACTACCTATAATTAATAAGGATATTTTAGAGAATAAAATACACTTTGTCATTAAATTAGGCTATGCAAATAAAGGTCACTTGAGTTTTAATCAATGTACTTACTAATCCTTCCAATTTTGCCCTGCAAATATTAATCATTTCTAATTTAGTCCTTCTGGTCATTTTTTTTGTTGACAAGGCACATTTTTGTTGACATGACAGAGCTGAATATGAGAGAAGCTTGCTAACTTAGTAAAAAGAGGGTTGTGCAGACACAGATGCCCCTCACTTCTTCAGACAAAAAATAAAAGACAAGAATACCCTTATTCAATCTTCTCAAATTTCTATAAATTAAATTGGGTATTAGGATTATTAATAGAAAGGAAGAAAGAGTGAGATGAAGTAGGTGCGAAAGAGAACTATATTAATAGAAAGGAAAATAAGGAAAAATCATATTAGGTGGAAACGAAGTTGGACCGTAGTATGTGTTACTAGGCAGAGGGTAATAGTAGTAAGTTCCATCGTCGTTGTTGTTTTCGTTGGATGACAGGGGAGGTGGAGAGGAGTGTGTTTAAGAATGAGGTGGTGGAGGTGGAAAGTAATAATATGAACCTCCACTTGATCTACCACCATAAGAGGTAGGTGAGGCCGGTGGAGGAAGGCAGTTGTTGGTGGTGGATGAAGGTAGTGACAGAGATGAAACTTGGTTGCAGGGGTTGTCACAAGCAGCACACATTGTGCACTGGATATCTTCTTTTGAGTTGGTTTTGAGGTGGCAGTGATATGACGAAGCTGTTGTTGCCAAATGTAGACACCATGGTCTTATGAACAATGTTATTGTTTTCATAATTGAGAGTGTGGTAAAGGAAAGTGTTGAGAAAAGAACATAAAAAGTATGATGTAAGATGACATTAAGGGTAGTTTCGTAATTTCCCACTTGCCTAATACCTCAAGGACATTTTTGTCAATCCACCTATATTTTGGTGACTCGGCAGCCGACTTACCCCAATCAGTTGTGACAACTCGACAAATTAGTGACGTGGCACAAATTAAATGGACTAAATGGACTTAGGGTCCAAAATTTAAATGGTTAATATTTGAAGGGTAAAATTAAAAGTATTAGTAAGTATGTGGACGAAAACTCAAGTGAACACTATTTACGGGGACTAAACATATAAATAGGGCTTAAAATTAACTTTTTTTTTACAAAAAAATTCAAAAGAAATAATAATATAAAATTCAAAAAGTTTCAAGTTCGATTCAATAAAAGTTTAAAAAAATTCAAAATTCAATTGAGTTGACCTAATGGTATTGGCTAGGGATGTAGAGTGTGTTATTTCTCAAAGTTTCAAGTTTGATCTCCCCAATACTAATTTAAGTGCGTTAATTTAACTATTCCAAAAGAAAAATTAAAAAAAACACCTAATTTGAAACGAAATGGTTAAAAAATAGTACACGATGCAATCTTATTGATGCCTCTTCTAGTTTTTGTATTTTCCTTTTCATTCGACTCGTAGGCCATAGCTTTGAAATTAGAATGTGTGTGTGAAACAACAATGAGAGGGAGTGGTTAATGGCTAAATATAAAATGATAAAAGAATTGTTAATCGATTGAATGTAATCACGTGATATTAAGGCGCAGACAGACGTAGTACGTAGGTTGAGTAGTTGACCTGATAAAGCAAGCAAATCAAATCAAACAACAATTTTAATTTGTAACCAACAAAATATATACAATTTTAATTAAGGAAATAATTATTTATTGCATTTAGACATAAATATAAACAACAATTCTAATATTTATTAGATTATATTTAACAATTTTTAAACTAATTTCATTTTACACTATTTTTTAGTCCAAAAATTGGATGATCTGTTTCGTGAATAGTGAAAATAGAGCTACAAAAACTATAATTGAACATAAATGAAAAAGAAACTTAATAATTATAGTGTGTTCAATTCTTGATGCTAATCATTTTCCTCATAACATTGAATATGTGAAAGCCGTTCAAAGTTTTTGATCATATACGACCATATTTCATATTTTGCGTGATTATGAGAAAATACTTAGTTAAATCTGCACAAAGAAAGCTTTATTATAACATGGACACACCAAGTAATAAACCTTTTTTCTCTCAAAAAAAAGAAAGAAAGTAATAAACCTTTTCGTGTCCGAATAAACAACGTGATGAACTCACGATAAGTATAAAATTACCTATTTTCACCTATATAATTTAAGGCACTTATTGGGAAGAAACCTAACAATAATCCTCTAATTTAATGTACATATATTAGATATCCAGACCATTGGTGATATTTCATGTATTATGATCGTTTACTAATTCAGTTTTGTAGTATTGGAGGACCATGAATGAAAAACAAAGTATGATTAGTAAAAGAAGATGATGTTCAAGCAATTCGTTAAGCGTGCAGAATGCTTATTCCATCCGTTTTGAAATGAGTGTCGTTTAAAATTGTTACACATATATTAAGAAATGCAATAATGTTGTCTATAGGCATGACACTTTTACTAAAATAGCCTTGTCAACTATTGGTGCATTTTCCATCATTATAAATCAAAGTAGAATGTGATACTTTGAAAGTAGTGTGCTAGTAATAATTAAAAGGCACTATTGAAAAAAGTAATTAATGGTACATTAAAAAGTGAGAATGATATTCATTTTGAAACGTTTTTTGTTTTTTACTCCATAAGTGTTATTTGGTAACATGTAAAACTTAAACAAATTCACGAATCCATAAAATCATTTAAAATTTTATAATAAGAGACTGAACATGACAATTTCAATTGTATTATGTTTAATTGTAAACTAGTTTTAGAGACTTAACAAACGGGGGTGTAAGACGAAACAAAACCCAACTTTTTTTTTGAATAACAAGAAGGCCTAAGCCCAACAAAGAAAAAAACTACTGCCTAACAAGACGCAGAGTAAAAAAAAACCAGCTAAATAAGCTAAAAATATCATACTAATCGTAGCAGGACAACGTTCATATAAAATTAAAGTGAAACTTCCGTCACAAGCTATATTTGCAAGAGCATCGACATAGACATTAGCTTCTCTATAAGAATGACAAATCTGGACCCCCCAATTAATGTCCAACAACCATCTAATATGTTGCAATAAACTCCAACCTGTTGTCATTCCCACTATCGAGGAAGAGTGGATAGAGAGTAGTAGCCACTACCCAAGAATCAACATGAAACTCCACTCTATTATACCCACAATATTTGGCTAACTTCAAACGCACCCAGCTCACCTAGATACACATCACAACTCCCTAATGCTTTTGAAAAACTGCAAATTCACTCCTCATTTTCACCCCACAACATTGTTTTGTCAATCTAATACGAACCTTTTACATAAAAGAACCCCTTTCGAGATCAACTAAATAGACCTCATATGATAAAAAAACTACAAAATATTCTTTTGACATGTTAAGTATATTTAATTTGTTTGTCAAAAGAAAAGTATATTTAATTTGTTGAGACGCAAAATTGAATTTTTCTCTTTTCAATATTTAATACATGCGAGTTTCATCATTGTTCTTTTTAAAAGAGAAAAAAACACAATTAACAAATGGCGATATCGTAAATATTTTCACTCAAATTTAAATCTGAAATATCAGAGTTATACATATGAATTTTAGTAATATTTATCACTACATCTAATAAAAAGAAATTAATTTTACTTAATAGTAAATAAAAAAGAACTCATTCATAGTTTTACTACTTTTACCCCACCCACCCACCCACCTTCACAAATTCACAAGATTTAAAAGAAACAGACAAAGATTAGGTGACCCTCATTGACAATCAGAGAGAGAAACTGTTGTGTTTGTAAGTCAGCTAGTTAGACTTTTGTTGTTACATCCTGTTTCCTTTTCTTGTCCACTATGATGTGATCAAATCCAAAACCCTTAAATACAAAATTCATCACATACACACATAAGTCAGCACCTCTTTCCTCATTTCAAATCTAACCAATTTATTATCAAATTTATTTTACTATATTTTATAGATTCTTAGGAAAGATAAAGAACTTTCCTTTCTTGTCTTCATCTTTGATAAGACTTGTGCTCTTTATCTCTCCTACATTAACCTTCCTTTGATTTCAAATTTCTGCTATCTTTGTCTTTGAAAAAAGCTTACAAAAAAGTGGTTTGGTTTTGAAAAATCTGAAACAGATCTATTTTCATGAGAGTTTGTTGAGGTTAGGTTCAAAGGGTCACTGTTTATGTCCAATTGTCCACAACCCCTTTTCTTTATTCACCATAAATTTCAAACCTTTACTTGTTTCTAGCATCTCAAGTAAGTAAAGATTTGATTTTTAAGCAAAAGGATTATCTCTAGAAGTGATTTTATATCTTTCTTTCATGTTAAACTAAAAGGGTCACTGTTGAGTTTATCTATATTGAGTATCATGGGTTTTTGTTTTTTGAGTCAAAGTTCTAAACTTTCATGTGGGGACTAATAAGGGATCTCACTACTTCTACTTGTTTGTGTTGTATTGATTGTTGTCTCACTTTTTTGTTTTTTTAATGGCCACTGTTGATTGCTTCATTCACAAGCTGTTGTCATATGGTCCATGTTCTACTTTCTTTTCTGTTTAGAGGGGTATCCTATCTCTTTCTTCAAGGTTAGTTTTTTTAATTTTAATTTCCTTTCAGATTGACTTGTTGGAGTTTTCATAGATCTATTTGTTATTGGGATTGGTGATTTAAGTCATATCCTTGAAATTGGTGTTTTTTCTTCAAGTTGTGATTAAAAAAGTTGCTTCATTTGTGGTTCTTGTCAGTATAGTAGGTTCTTTTGTGGTGTGTGTGTATATGTGAGCTTAGCCTTTCTTTTTGAGCTAAACTTTGTTGTTTTTGTTTCAGGAATGGTGTTACTCAGATGTTTCTGGTTGTCACTGTTTCAATGTTGTGTCTTGTCTTGCTTTTTTGGTTTGTCTTTGAGTCTTGACAATGGAACAAAGTCATGTGATCCTAGTGATTTATCAGCTCTGAAGGAGTTTGCAGGCAACCTTACAAATGGTTCAATTATCAAATCATGGTCCAATGATAGTGTTTGTTGCAATTGGATTGGAGTTGTGTGTGGTGATAATAATGGAGAAGCCGTTTCTAGAGTGACCAAGTTGATTCTTCCTGAAATGAGTCTCAATGGAACTATTTCACATTCTTTAGGGAAACTAGATCAACTCACTGTGCTAAATCTTTCATTTAATCATCTTCAGGGTGGATTGCCTTTGGAATTGTCTAAGTTGAAGATGTTGAAGTTTCTTGATTTGAGCTATAACAAGTTGTCAGGAGGTGTGAATGAATCACTTTCTGGTTTGAAGTCCATTGAAGTGTTGAATATTTCAAGCAATTCATTTTCTGATAAAGTTTTCCACCTTGGTGAATTTCCACATCTACTTGCTCTCAATGTGAGTAACAATTCATTCTCTGGTGGATTCAGTTCTCAAATTTGCAATTCTTCAAAGGATCTTCACACACTTGATTTATCTTTAAATCATTTTAGTGGTGATCTTGAAGGTTTGAACAACTGCATTGTTTCTCTCCAAAGGTTACATTTAGATTCCAATTCATTTTCTGGTCCTTTTCCTGAGTCATTGTATTCAATGTTATCATTGGAGAGATTATCACTCTCTGCCAACAATTTTTCTGGCAAGTTAAGCAAGGAGTTAAGTAAGCTTACTAGCCTAAAATCTCTTGTGGTTTCTGCAAACCATTTCTCAGGCGAAATCCCGAATGTATTTGGGAACATTTTGCAGCTAGAACAATTTGTAGCACATGCTAATTCATTTTCTGGACCATTACCTTCTACTTTGGCTTTATGCTCTAAGCTTAAAGTGCTTGATCTTAAAAACAATTCATTGTCAGGTCCAATTGATCTTAATTTCACTGGTTTGTCAAATCTTTGTTCACTTGATCTTGCTAGCAATCATTTTACTGGACCACTTCCTAGTTCATTGTCCTATTGTCATGAATTGAAAGTTTTAAGCCTTGCTAGGAATGGTTTAAATGGTTCTATACCTGAAAGCTATGCCAAATTATCTTCCCTTTTGTTTGTATCTTTTTCAAACAACAGCTTAGATAATTTATCTGGTGCACTTACTGTGCTTCAGAAGTGCAAAAACCTCACAACTCTTATCCTCACTAAGAATTTCCACGGTGAAGAAATTCCACAAAATGTACCTGGAGGATTTGAGAGTCTTATGGTGTTGGCACTCGGAAACTGCGGTCTGAAGAGTCATATTCCTTCTTGGCTGTTAAAATGCAAGAAATTGGCTGTACTTGATTTGTCTTGGAACTCTTTGAATGGCAGTATCCCTTTGTGGATCGGTCAAATGGACAAATTGTTCTATTTGGATTTCTCAAACAATTCTCTCTCAGGTGAAATACCGAAAAGTTTGACAGAGTTGAAGGGACTTGTATGCCCGAATTGTGGAAGACCAAATTTTGCTTCTTATGCTTTCATTCCACTCTTTGTTAAGAGAAATACTAGTGCTAGTGGTTTGCAATATAATCAAGCTTCAAGTTTCCCTCCTTCAATTTTGTTGAGCAATAACATAATAAATGGAAGTATATGGCCTGAAATTGGCAGCCTGAAGGCACTGCATGTGTTGGATTTCAGCAGGAACAACATCAGTGGTACAATTCCTAGCACTATTTCAGAGATGGAGAATTTGGAAACATTAGATTTATCTTATAATGATCTATCTGGTACAATTCCTCCTTCATTTAACAACCTCACATTCTTGTCGAAGTTCAGTGTGGCGTATAATCGCTTGCAAGGACCGATTCCAAGTGGGGGGCAGTTTTTAAGCTTCTCTAATTCAAGCTTTGAGGGCAATTTGGGACTCTGCAGGGATTTTGATATTGATAATACTCCTTGCAATATGAGGCCAAATTTGTCTTCTGGTTCATCCAGAAAATTTAGTAGAAGCAATGTTCTTGGCATAACAATCAGCATAGGGATAGCGCTTGCTTTGTTGCTTGCAATTATTGTGCTAAGAATGTCAAAGAGGGATGAAGATAAGCCAATTGATAGCTTTGATGAGGATATGAGTGGGAGGCCACGCAGGTTATCATCTGAAGGGTTTGTTGCTTCAAAATTGGTGCTTTTTCAGAATTCAGATTGCAAGGATCTCACAGTTTCGGATTTGTTAAAAGCAACAAGCAATTTCAACCAGGCGAATATTGTCGGTTGTGGTGGCTTCGGTCTTGTTTACAAGGCGTATCTTCCGAACGGCATGAAAGCGGCTGTCAAGAGGCTTTCTGGCGACTGCGGTCAGATGGAACGTGAATTTCAAGCCGAAGTCGAAGCCCTCTCAAGAGCTCAACACAAGAACCTTGTTTCTCTTAAAGGCTATTGTCGGCATGGCAACGACCGATTACTAATTTATTCGTACATGGAGAACGGTAGCTTGGATTATTGGCTTCACGAGTGTGTGGATGGAAATTCAGCTCTGAAATGGGATGTACGACTCAAGATTGCACAAGGCGCGGCTCGTGGATTAGCCTACTTGCATAAGGATTGCGAACCGTACATTGTGCACCGCGATATCAAATCTAGCAACATACTTTTGAATGATAAGTTTGAAGCTCATTTGGCTGATTTTGGTCTCTCAAGACTACTTTCACCATACGATACTCATGTCACAACAGACTTGGTAGGAACTTTAGGGTATATTCCTCCAGAATATAGTCAGACACTGACAGCAACATTCCGCGGCGATGTCTATAGTTTCGGAGTTGTTCTTCTCGAGCTTCTTACAGGTAGAAGGCCCGTTGAAGTCATCAAGGGGAAAAATTGCAGGAATCTTGTATCTTGGGTTTATCAGATGAAATATGAAAATAAGGAGCAGGAAATTTTTGATCAAGCCATTTGGGAAAAGGAAAGGGAGAAACAACTATTGGAAGTACTTTCCGTTGCTTGTAAATGTCTTGATCAAGATCCAAGGCAAAGACCTTCTATTGAAATGGTTGTTTCATGGCTTGATAGTGTAAGAATTGATGGCTTTCAACAATGATCTTAGTTCTTGCTTTGGTTGGTGTATCATTGACAAATAACATTACAGTTGTAAAACAAGTTTGTTATATGAAGGTGGAATGGAATTTTCTTGTTATTTTTGTTTTGGATAGGCAAATGTTAGTATATTACTTATGTTAGTAGCTCTTTTAACCCTTAGTTCAAACCCAGTTGAGTTATCAAAATCCTCATGAATGTTGTTATTGTTATGGCTACACTCTCTTATTTTGTTCTTTATAACTACAATATACTGATAGTTGTTGTAATATATGTATAAAACAATAATCTTTTTGTAATGAAATCTTGCAAAAGCAATATAAAAATGTAATCTTTTGCTGTTTATGACTTGAAGGCTCATTGTATGTGTGATCTTAATGCTCTGTTGTAGTATGAATCTTCTACTGTGCCATGCACTTGCTTTGATTTGCATGTGATGCATGGTGAGTATGACAAATGATTTCAAATCCTTATTGATTTGTATTTGTCTTTATTCTTCAGGCTGATTTATTTGTCTTGTCTAAGACTTTTATTAATCACTCAGTTTTGGATTTTTTTTTGTCTCCATTCTTGATTGTTTGTAAGATCCATTATATGTGGCTGAAATTTGTGGATTGTGTTTGCTCCTAAAAAGCATGCATGGAATATTCAATTTCTATTTATTATCTATCCTAATAAATGTTTTTCCTTAATGACTCATGACACTTCTATTTTTTGTTAGAGGAATATTACTAACACCATTTTCCCAACACATACTATTTTATTGATTGAAATTAAAATGAATTTCAACAAATCATATAAGTCTCATGTAAATTTAGTGGGGCCAACATAAATTTCTATTTTGGGTTTGGTAAAATTACCATGTGTTTGTTTTTACGACAAAGGTGTCTATTGTACATTTAAGGAGAAGATTCAAGTAATAGCTTTGATTGTATCTATTGTGCTTACTATGAAAACAAATACGCACTATATTTGAAGTTTCGTTTTAAGATTGTAAAGTTAAAATTTTATCACTGAGCTGACATAAGTTTATGGACGAACATGGAATATATTGCTCAATTTATTTGAGTAGTTCCTTTTTATACCTCTTGTGAATTAAGGATATTATATAGTATTTATGTCATTCTTCTTTCTTCTCTATGCCTGCCTTGTTTGACTTCCCAAAAATCTGCTGCATGATAATGTTGACATTAAAATCTTTCTTCCTATGAGAAGTGGATTCCTACCCTCTTTCATTTCAAACAAAGACTATCTAGATGAAACAATATATTCAGAGACTAAATTAGGGAAAATAAACCTATGCTATTTTTTTCTATGGAAAGTGAGGGTTGAAAACCATTTAGTAGATTTCAATATAGTCAGGTCAAAGAATTTGTTAGAGGGAGGAGAATGATACATTAACCACTTTCTTTCATTAAAATTTGTCATTCTAACGTATCATATCCTTTACTCACAAAAGGTTTAAGATTTGAGTTGTCTGAAATTACAATCTCGTGATTGTACAATCAATCACATCAGCGACCATATGATAAAGATTGTACAATCTAAATTTTTAATTTGTATTTCAAATTTAAAAAAAAGACTAAAATTTATATTAAAATATGCGCAATTTAATCTTGATCGAACGGCAATCAGTAAGACATTGTGTGCTGTAACTCATGAGATTGCGACGGGACGGAATTCGATATCAAACAATTCATGTAGTTTAAGGGAGATAATTGAACAGGAAATTCTTAAAACGTGGGGCATCATTGTCCAATGCAAGATGAGTGGAATAAGCACTTATGAATTTATCATTTATTTTAATTGTCAAGACCTGGCTGCGGAACACCAAAACCTAAAGTGGCTTTCATATGGGAATGAATTAATGGAAGGAATTTTTTTGGTTGAAATGTAACCTTCTTGAAATTCTATGAGAAAGTTATATATCTTTAAATATACACCCACTAACAAAATAACAAACAACTAACATTCATCATTTAAAAAAATATATGTACTCATTTTTCTTTATAAAAAAGATTTTGACTTATTTTCATTTACACACTTACCCTTATGTAACCATAAAAATAAATTTTCCCTATTGACAAAGAAACAAAACAAAAAAAATCCCTCTAACATGTTATAATAGAGATGCGTCTTTTTCTTTCTCGTCAAATAAGTATGTTTAGAATTTTTTTGTGGTGGCCGCAGTTTGAACCCCGGACCTTACATACATTATGCATTGTCCTTATCAACTGAGCTAAGCTCACAAAGACAATATGTTTAGAGTTTATCATGCCACAAAAATATTTGTACACCTTTAATTTACATACACTTATATAACACATTATTTTCTTTCACTATTTCTCTCTTCTCACTACATCACTAACATATTATATCATATTTTCTATTCTTCTATCGTTCAGTAAAATAGATATGTGTCCATGAAATATTTTCCTTTTAACATATTGTTCATAAAATGTAGTTCGCTTATTTGTGTTATATTGCACAACACATTCTGTCATCAAGTTGTAAGTTCACCGGTAAAAGTTAGACTATAAATTTAATGGATGGAGTTCATATACAAATAATTATTAAGAGTTCATATTCAAATGATTGCACTAGTCCCATATATTAATTTAAAAAATAAAAAGGCGGGAGAATGTGTGGACACTAGTTAAAGATATCTTAGCTGATGTAAGTGCAATTTTTCAATCCTAAATCCCACGAAACAACAAGTTGCAATATAATATAACACATTTAAATACATGATTAAGACTTTTGAGGCAGTTGAGGTTTTTCTTCATGTTTCTGTGACAACTTGACGTGAACTCACCTAATGCACTAACCGGTACAAATTGTGTGGTAATAAACATATCCAACTAATATCTTTTTTCACGTATTAATGTATTTTACTAACATGTACTTTAGACACAAACAAATAATAAATGATTACTTTAGACAGAAACAAATAATAAATGATATTGGTGGTGAAGTCATTATCTAGGAAAGTATAACGCGTTTGAAATTATTATTTTTCAGCTACATTGAATGATGATGCTACGGAATCAGGAAATTTCCTCCTTTGGATTGATGTCATCTTTAAAATTGAGGGGTATGGAAGAAAATAATGGAAAAGGAACACAATGATGCAAGATGGAGGGAAAATGGTGTATGGAAAAGGGACCGGGTTTTACTGCAGTAAAAAAAATGCAGTTAAAAGCAGATGCAAAATGGTTGTTAATATGGAATCCAACGGTCCAAATTACATGATAACAAAACAAGATTAGAACGATCTTGATTGTTGTTTCGATATCAAACGGTGGAGGTAAAAAGCTATGACGCGTGAGCTCATCAAAGTCGTGACAAATTTCAAGAAATAAAGAACGTTGATATAGATACATACATATTATTCACCAACGAAGTCTTTACATTGATAACGAAAGTTGAACACACACACTTACGATTTACGGAGTATGAATCAACTCTTTATCAATTAGATCAATCTTCTTCACTGTTGTGAATTTAAATTTAATGTGATGTTAGTTTAAAGTACATTTCGACGAATCAAACAATCACAAATAACCTTAAGCATGATTTTCAGTAATTAGGATTTAAGTTTAATATTTGTAATAACTTGTTTAATCTACAAGTTTTTAAGAACTAAACTCGTGATTTATTAAAAAAGAAAATGACAAATTAAGTTTAAAGTTACGGAGCAAAAATAATTAGCATATGTTAACCACCAAGACACACAAAGGGGGGCTAGTTTTCTTCTATAGATGAATTCATTCATCCATATTCTCCTCATAAAGATAGTAGTTCATGGGTTGTGCAAGAAATTTAGACACAAAGAAAATGTTCAACTTGAAAGATATTGTTAAGAAGTACAACAAATGAACAAATACAATGATGTTAAGAATGATCTATATACTTTGAGCAAGCAACAAGTGATAATAAAATTAAAGGCGATGCAACTGATGAAATTAAAGACTTTAAAGTCTTTCATTTATACATAAAGCTCCACGTGACAAAAGCTATTTATGAAGTAAATTTTGATATTGAATTTATAAATTCCTTTGTTGGTTTCTACAATGCTTAACGTTTTTTATTTTATTTTAGGGTTACAATGCTTAACTGTAATAGGACTGATTTTTTTCTTCTTTTATATTTGTAGGTTTGGATCTGAAACAACAGTTAACCACCGTAGGCGACCGAACGGTGGTTATCTGTCAGTGGGAGTAATATGGTTATTTTGGGGGTGTCTGAGAGCAAATAATGAAGTCTAAAGAGCAATTTTCTTAATACAAGACTTTTCTGGTGATTGAACTTTGTTGTTTTCTGTTTGGTACTAGTCCTAAAGAGGCACATACCTTTTTTTGTGGGAGATGGATTTTCTTTTCCCACCCTCCAAGTCTCTCACGAGCAACTTGATCCCGTTTGGATTATATAATTTGAAATTGATTTCAGGGTTTGCGAAATATGTAATCCAAAACATATATTTTTCCTTTTGATCAAATCCACCGTCAATTATCCCTTTTTATTTTAAAAAATAACTACTTTGGTTTCTATAATGTCAGCGCAAGATATAAGATAGATTGCAAAGTCAAGGGCTTTACATTTAAAGATGGAAAAGAGATCAAATTAAAAGATATATGTAAAAGAGTCATGGATACATGGGAAACAATAATGGAGTTTAAAACCGTAAAGAACTTGCATCCAAAACGGACAATACCTTAAAACACTGCGTCGTACTCGAGGGTGAAACGGAACAATAATTCAATTTGAGTGTATAAATAATAACTAAATTGTCGAACTGAATCATCAACAAATAACCAATTTACATGTCTCCTTAAAAATAAAAAATAAAACAATTTCCATGTCTTCAACTCAGTTCAATTCTGTTCTTACTCAGCAACACGTATCCGAAACGTGTCAAACTGGACCCTTTTAACGTGTCGTCCAAACCTAAAAGACAATGTTGCTTTCACCGTTTACTTCTTCCATAAATATCAATCAATAAATATCAACCTACTACCATACCATAACAGTGAGCATACCAAAAGAAGCTAAAGAATACGAGGTGTGGTTTTAAGGTTACAAATTTGCCATGATGCTAACTAAGAAAACAATCCACATGGTCACCAAATCAATGTCTTTTTATCGACTTTCCGCAGCTTCATTGTCCACTGCTTATGAACGTGCTGAAGTATATATTCTTCTCTACAATTTATGGAAATTTTAACAATTATAACTTCACACATTTTTTTAATCTCTGCATGCATTTTTTATCTACCAGAAAAAAGTATTATAGTATAAATATAGGTTGGTCTTGCACCCTGTATATAGATTTTTTGTCATTGAATTAAAATGTTATATCATATTTTATTTAATTTAATGATGAGACTTATTAATTAAATGATGAAAGCTAGTTTGTACATGATACAAGATTTATATAATTTTTTTTAAAAGACCTCACTTCTGCACCATAGAATTGATCACTAATATAATAATTTTTTGTGAATTTTGTCTATACAATTTTTTTTCCAGTTGTAATAACATTTTTATGAATTTAAATCTAATTATAGTATTAATAAACACTACAAGAATTCTGGCTTTTATCGAGGGAAATTGAAGTATTATAAAATATCCCTCAGTAATACATATTAAGTGTCAGATTGGTGACAAAATATTATAAACTATAATTTTCATAATTTAATCAATGAATTACAATTATAAACTTTAGTTTTCTTAATTTCATCAATGAATTATTGTATTTAAAAAATGTAATTAATATAAAGTTTAATTTCGACACATTATATGTAACGCATCTTATTAAGCTTAATTTATTTTTAAAGTAGGTATACATGGTTAAGTTTATTTTTTAAATATTTTGGTTGTTTATAGTTGATTCACGTTTATCTTTTTTCAATATTTTAATATTTTGGTAGTTTATAGTTGATTGTCATGAAAATAAATGATAACTATAGATGGATCAAATTATGTATATATAATTAAATGTTAAATATATAAATATATATGATGGTCAACATAATCAATTGAATTTTTTTGCAGGGTAGTAATGCTGTGGCAGAAGCAAATAGTGATGATAGGATGACGATGGAGGGTATATACAAAGGCAAGGAAGAAGATAGAGCTATGACTAGTGATCCAGCAAGAGAGGGTCCAATAAAAGCAGAGGAAGAAGGAGACATGGTGAGGGACACTGCTAAGGACAGCATGGATGGAGCTTGGATGGCAGCTCAAGATGCTAAACATAAGGGTAGTGATGGTGATGGACATGATCGAAGGGGAATGAATTGAAAAAGGAAAATCAAGGTGTTAGGTGAAAGGGATTGGTAATTAAGGAGGAATGCATTAGGGGATATGGTAGGATGAGGATGGAGCTAGTACTGTTAAGTCAGTTCATATATATATGCAACCCAATATTTTATAATAATAGTTTACATGTAGGCTAAATTATATTATATGCTTTGTAGTAATTTGTGTGTACCTTCTAGAGTGCAACAATTGTGTAGCAACAAACGACACTAAAATTGATTGAGAATTGTGAGAGTTGTGAATGTTTGAGTAAAATCTCATATGAAAGTTTATCTCATATTTCTAAGGTATTCAAATCTCACGTTTGATGCAGTCTACGGACTAAATGTTTGTTCTCTGGTAATAATATAGAGATTGGGCTCAATTCAGTCTCAAGTTAATGAGTGTCATATTAGACTGTCATATTAGACAAAATATGACATGTTTATAAATGTGGATGGTCATTACTTCATGCGTAAGTTTTGTAAGGATGAGTTATGCCTCAAATTCAATATAATAACAAAGTCTTTACTATCAAGTTTTTTTTTATCAGAACACCCACCATTTATATCCACAAACCAAACTCAATAGTATTAGTCGTAAGGTGGTAAATGTTAAAGAGTCATATCAGATAAAATTTGACATAAACACGTGTTGATAAATGAGGACAATTTCGTAAGGATGAGTTAGACTTTAAATAAAAATAACAAATTTCATTTAGTTAGATCGTGGTCTCTTCGATTCGTGAAGATTCCTAATTGATTAGTAGAGTAAAAACAAGATTGTAGCTGACTTGTTGCGATAATCAATTAGCCAAGTAGTACCAGCTTATTCCTAACCGATTAGAATAGAAGAAATTCAAATTAATTAGCTATTGCAAAAAACTAACATTTTCTAAAATAAAAAAAAAAGATTTTCTAATTAACTATCATGTTTATTGATGCATAAAAGATCCATACATATAACTGTTAGAACAATTAATAACAAACGATTAAATAAGAGAACAAAAAGAGAAAGATTAACATATAATATTCGTTAACATAGTTCAGTTAATTGAGCCTACCTCTACAACTAAAAAACAACTATAATTCCGTTCTGATTACTATGATAAGAGTAGGGTTTCAATTGTTACAAGTTCTATTTACGGTACTACTATCATTCAGTGTCTTCTATATATGAATCATACTTCAACAATCTCCTGTTTCACGAATAAATGGCACTGTGACTATCACAATGCAACTGGACTCCACCTTGCTCAACACCCAATTCTCTCACCAAACATGTAAGCCATAAGGCTTCTTTGGCAGCTTCAGCTGCTGCAATGTACTCAACTTCAATTGTTGACATGACAACTATGGATTGAGCCGAAGATTTCCAACAAATAGGTCCACCTGCTAAAGTAAAAACATACCATGTTGTAGACTTTCCATCATCCGTTTCACCAACATAGTCTGAATCAACATACCCTACAACTGAAGGATCACCCCATCCCGTACATTATACAATGACCCATCGGATCCTTCATGTACCTGAAAATCCACTTGATCACTTCCCATATCTGGTCTACTGCAGACCATAACATGCATTAAATAGCCAACAACATTGACATAAGGAACCTTTAACATATACTCAACTTCTGCATTTGTCTTTAGACACTGATTCAATGAGGTCTTGAAGTGATTTGTCAATGGAGTACTCACAGCCTTCGAATTGCTCATACTTCAACAATAACAAATATATTTCAAATATAAAAGACGAAAACTTGGAGTATTATACTAGGGACTACCCTATGGCGCTAGGCGCCTAGCCCACCATGAGCCAACAATGTTGGGTACCCTCAAGAGCACAAGGTGTCTTTTCAGCAACCATTTTCAATTGCAAAAATAGCTATCGTCTCTTTGGATTTCAATGTTGTATCTCTTCATTTCCTTCTAAAAAACAAAATGTTACATCTCTTCATGAATTTGATTATAAAATGTATTATTTCATTACTATTACATGTTGTAAAAGAATAAACACAACTCTTGATTAAAGACTCTAATTGCATATGTGTATGATTGGTGGCGAAACGTTACTTTTCACTTATGAATTAGTGTGCCTTGTTGTTCTATAAAGAGATGCTACAGACGTCAGAAAAACACACAAAATTTGCATATGTAGTATGTATGTGTCATTTTCATCCAATTTCTTACTTACATCATCATTCTATTTTCTTATTTTAAAAAAATAATATCATCATTCTATTCTCTAAGCATAAGAGTAGGAGTACAGTTTTTTTTTCCTCATAAACTACCATTGAAAAGAAATTTTTGTTGTGTTTATGTAAATCACATCAAAATTTCTAAAATATTAAAAGAAGTTTGTAATCATCTCATTTACTTCTCTAGTTAAATTTAACAATTATCCATTTTTTCAGATTCATTAAACAACTGGATTGATTTATCTAGACTATATTATAATCCAAATTATGAACATCACAAAGAATTGAGAACAATAATCTTAACTGGACTTAAAAAAGACAATAATCTTTAATTTAATAAGTTGGACTTCAAAAACCTCAAAGTTATGGATGAAGGTGTGATGTTCATTCACTTGGTGTTCTTGAATATTTAGGCTTTGTTTGTGAGTTAGGAGAGGAGGGGAATGAAAGGATTTAGGGATTGAAAATATGAGAGAAAATGGAGAAATCTTTTAAATTTTTTAAAAGAGTAGAATTGTAGAGAATGATAAATTAATGCATATGGTTACTATATTTTTAATTTTAAAAATAATATAACAACATAGATTAATTTTGAAGAATCATATAAACCCTCCAAAACCCCTCAAAACCCTCATCCAATACAATCTTTTAGTTCTTCCGGATAAAAAAAGTTTAGTATTACGAAGAAAATTTAACCCCCAAAGCTCTTTTCTCCCATTTTTCTCTATTTCTTCTAATTGCTCATTCCTTTTTTCCGAAGTCTTTCCCTCCATTCCCCTTCAATCTCGCAAACAAAACCTTAGTCAATCATTACTCATGACACCGAATTTAACAAAGGACAATAGTCTTAAATGCCAGTAATGAAAACCATCCTACACCGAATATAATAATTTTAATTGGACTTCAAAAAAGACAATAATCCATATTAAATTGGAAGATAATATTGATGTTGATCTAAGTAATGAGAACCATCCTACACCGAATCAGATTGCCTGGTGAGAGGATAACACCACGCCATTTTTCATGCATACACAAATTAAAAAGATTCTATAGTTGAATTAGTAGAAGGTTCCTCGTCCAAATCTTTTATATTCACGTTGTTCTTGTCTCTCTCAATTCATCATATATACACCGATACAGAACCTTACAAGTGTCACGCAACCAATAGACTCTGCCATAGTGACAACGTACGAACGTGTTGTGTTACAAAATCCAATATTCATGACTCATGTCTTACCTTCCACCACGTATCACACAACACAATCCATTTTCACTTTTTTATTCCCCTTCATTTAGATATTTTCTTACTTATACTATATATACAAGCTAGATTAATTCATTCACATACTTAGGCATCAATACATTAATAATTGTCACCTATCACTGAAAAATGGCAAAAACATTTCCCTTTCTTGCGCAGTGTAAAGAATTGGTCAAAACCACTCCTAATGCTGCTAAAGTTATCAACTTCTCAATTTCAAAACAATCTCACGTTCATACTCAAGTATATACCTCAATTTTCTTTCACAAATATTTTTTTTTTTTTTAATTTTGAAAATATGCTCACAAATATTTTGTACTTTTTTTTTTAATTCAGGGTGGTGATCCATTAGGAGCAATAAATCAAGGGCCAGAGAAAGCAAGAGAGGTACTGGAGAGTGTTGAAGAAGTTGGTAAGGAAAATGTGGAAACTGCATGGGATGCAACAAAGAAAACTGTACAATTGGTGACTGAGACAACAACTGCTGAGGCTGATATGAATGTTGTGGACACTGCGGAGTATAGAAGTAGTGAAGATTTATCAGGGCAACTTGGAGATGGCTGTGATAGGATTCAGTTATAATTAGTGCATTTGGAATTAATAAGAGGGTAATCACATCCCATATATCCTATGCTTTTTTTTTTTGTTTTATTTTGAATTTTATCTATAAGTGATAAAAGGTTGAAGAAATTAAAGGTAACACTAAACATTTTGTTGGATATGCTTTTCCTTGTCTTTGTTTGTTTGGAAATAGAGAGCCAATTGAATTGTCTTGAGGAATTATGTGTCAGAAGAAAAATTAACACTAACTCAATGTTTGGATCCTCTCCAATTTCCAGTTTCAAGATTGAACTAGCTCAAAGTATTTAAACAAAATTAACATGCTAATCAAATCAAAACCTATATACGTATGCTCATAAGAATCAACATGTTGTGCTATGATTTATATTTTTTGGGCGATAGGTATTGAGAGCAACAACGAATAATTGATCCACCGTCACATATAGATTGAACACATCTCCACGACTCCATCCAAAATCTTTTGAAAATGTTTTTTTGGAGAAGTCACATGCAGATTGATCACATCTCCACGACTCCATTCAAAATCTTAAGTCATTGAAAATGTTTTTTTTTAAGGGAAAATCACTGGAAATGTTGATTACTCATATTATATAGTCGTATTAACTAATGTTCGTGGGTATGATCTTAAGAAAAATAAATAAATTTGGTGCTAAATAAGTCATTTTTACACTATTAAAAGTTAATCGCACAAATTTTAAAATAATTTTACTATATTTAGTTCTTAAGATAACATTTTTCTTTAACAAGTTAACAATATCTCTGTTGCATCATTTTTCTGAGGTTAACGCTATTTGACTAGCGTTTGATTCGCTAATTTAATTCACGATTGAACATTTAATTTTTAAGAGAAAAAGGGGAAAAAAGTTCAAAAACACCCCTTTGAAAAAGATTTAGGGTTCGGGGGTTAGTTACATAAAGGGAAGGTGTTAGCACCCTTTATGTCCGTAGTACTCTACGGGAACCTCTTGGTTTTATTTAATTACTTGTGCTATAAACTTGCTTGTTCAGAAGAAAAAAAACATGGAATTTAAAATGATAAAAATGGAAAAAAAAATTGAAGTGATAAAAGGAAAAAAGGACCTATTTATCTATGTGTTTTATTGATTTGGAAGGACGAGTGTCCTTTGCCTACGTACCCGTGAGGGATCAAAACCTCGTAGTTCGGGGTTGAAATTGACGTT
>Ga0228710_1004212_pt1 | contig 22709 bp, 17 predicted proteins | sample MedpolnodulmetaG_FD_177995 | JGI IMG/M metagenome (GOLD analysis project Ga0228710, IMG submission 177995) | Root nodule microbial communities from Medicago polymorpha collected in Santa Monica, California, United States - pink nodules | ecosystem: Host-associated > Plants > Roots > Nodule...
GATGTCACTTTGTACTCCGGGTTGGGGGGTCACATGTCTAGACAAGCCATGAACTTTATTTTTGTGGAAGAAGAGCGTGCTAGGAAAACCTTGTGCATCGAGAAGAAAACTTGTGGTTGTGTTCAAAAGACGCCGTATGGCCTACCTTGTGCATGCTTGATTGCTATGAAAATCCATCACAACAAGCCCATTCCATTGGATGAGATACACCCGCATTGGCATAAGTATTATATGGGTGAAGAAGAAAGTAATGAAGATTTGTTTTCGGTCGCGGAGGAGTGACGTGGTATCCAAGAACGTCTCGAAAGAGTTCCGTTCCAAATGAAACTAGAAATCAAAGAGGGTTTGCGGTTGTTAGCGTTTCTGGAGACCACAATGTTGTCACCACCTCCAAGAAAGGTGCCAACCAAAGGAGCTCTCAAAAAAATCAAAACTACACCAAAAACGACACGTAGGATCCCATCTTCGTGGGAGACTATTGATTCTCAACATCCGGAAAGTCAATCTTCACCACTAAAATAATCTTCACAACCTAAAAGAAAAGGTGCTCGCATTGACATTTCTCCGGTTCCGGTTCCTAAGCCTAGCTTGGTTTCAAGAAATTATGATCCATCGAGTCCAATGTATTACATGCCAAAATTCATGAGACCATACATTGAGGGAATTGTGGATGTTATTGGCGATGGACATTGTGGGTTTAGGGCTATAGCCGAATCCGTGGGTTTGACGGAAGAAAGTCATGTTATGGTACGGAGAGCACTTATTAAAGAGTTGAAAGAGCATATGAACAAATACATCGAGATATATGCGAGCGAGCGCCGTTACAACTACATCTTGGATGGATTGCATCCTCCCAAAAATGCTAGTAGTTTTGCACCTCCTGACAAATGGTTGACATTGCCGGATATGGGACACATCGTTGCATCTTGTTACAATAGGCCGATGTTAGAGATGACCACCCTTGATATTGGAGTCTCAGAGACTTTTTTCCCACTTAGAGGTAGGCCTCCGGTTAACCCGAAAAGCAACATGATTTGCCTTGGTCTAACTCCAACTCATTTTGTCCTTCTTTCGTTGAAAGATGGCTGTCCACTACCTCCATCATCCACAGAGTGGAGAAATCACAGGAGCATCGAGGCGGCAACATGGGAGGATGAATTTTTGGATCAACACGATCGTTTCCAATCACTCATGGAGATTGAGCTACGAGAGAGACCGGTTGCACCAAAAAAATTAACAAATCAAGACAATCCTATTTTGTTGAATGACACTCCGGTTAAAGCAAACGAAGACTTTGAAGATGTTTTGGAACATTTAGATTATTTAATTTCATTAGGTGAAATATGACACTTTTTGGTCGGTGTTCATCCGTTTTTTGGTCGATATGTGCCGACGCCTTTTTTTGGGATATATAATGTAATGACAATTTTTTTGGATAATATGTATTTAACCTTTAATGATATATATATATATATATTTGAGTTTCGCATTTATTATAAATTCATGTACTTTACGCGTAATGTGAAAAATTTGACGAATTTCAAACAATTGTGAAGCGTTAACGCATTATCGATTTTGTGTAATGATACCGAATAATTGATAAACTATAAAATGTTGAAGTTTGGGATTGCTGGATGTTGTTATTTCGGTTTGATTTCATGCGGAATTGCCGTTTGAAATTACAAGTACAAACATGCCAAAATGGCCGGAAAAACCATTGCAGACTGCACTGGTTCTGTTTACTTGTGTGAATGGCAGTTAACTGCCGCTGGTTCCAGCGGCAGTTAACTGATGCCGGTTCCTTGGACGGCAGTTAACTGTCGTTGAGGACTTTTAGATAAATTACTTGTGTCAATGTGAACTTTTGTACGGAAAAAAACAATTTTCTAATGAAATTGGGGAAGAATTATTTTTATTTCCAAGAAAACAAATTTAAGATTCCTTGATCACAAATCACTAAGTTGCTAATGCTAAGGCCAAAAGGCTGGTGGGCACGTGCACCCTTTCCTTTGCCTATTTTTGGCCACGAATTACAATCTAATTATCCAAGCAATATTAGTAGACTTATAAACACTAAGATCATGACATGTGAAACTATATTAAGAGTAATTAAGAGCATTTGAAGTCACAAGCATGATTGAAACTTTGTCTTCAATTGAGCCACGGGATGTGAAGAGACACAGCTAAGTTTACTTTGATTATGGCCACAAACTTTATTTCCATGACCCAAAGACTCCGTGAGTATATTGAAAATATCATGCTCTTAATTGGTTATATATATTTGCTATTGATCTATCTACTTTTATGATGGGATTTGATTGCTTCACGTCAATTCATTTACTTTATAGATCATATCTTGGTTTAGTTCTAAACAATGGCAAATACCTCTTGCCCCATTGAATTGGAGCCTAGGACCTTGAATGAAGTACAGCTAACCGAAGCAAGGGTATAAAAAATATCACTCTTCACAAAGCATTCTCGGAATTGGATTTGTTGCAGTGGACAATCCTCGCATTCATGTAGTGAGAATATGATTAAGATTGAATGGTTCAGATTTCAAGGTTGGAATTTTTGTTTTGTTTTTTTAAATCGAAATACACCTTGATATCTGCACCATTCTATCTCGTTTAAACGACCATCAACATCATTGATTGCGTGAATGTCTGGATTGCTAATCAATTTTCGAAAAGACATACTAATATTGATCAATTTTCAAAAAAATGAAAATGGACATGTAGAGTTTCATATTGATTATGTTTGTTGTTTCATGTAGGAACTAGCTGCAGAGGTGGTGGAAATGTTTGAACCAAGTGAAGCATCAGCTCTGTTTGTTGAGGTATGATTTCCGAATATTCCACCCATTAGTGTGAAACCTATACTACAATGTAAATGATTTTTTTGACAAATTTCCTTACATTTGTCATCAAATTTAAATCAAACGATGAAATGTGAATATTGTTTTTAGCATTATATCATTTTCATTAAAATGTTATTAAATTATAATTCAAAAGTTATTTTTTTTGAGAAAATTAACATAAATAACTTTAGTACTCTCTTCTTTTGAAAAAATTCACAGCTTCATATTTTTTGTTACTTTGATAAAATCTTACAACAAGCCTAGCTAGGACAACATAACAGATTTGAGAATTTACTTTTTTGTCATTGTTTAATGCTTATATACTCCTAAAAAAATTATACCTATAAAATCCTCCTCCAAATGCTTATATATTGTTTTGTTGATTTATCCTTAGTAATGAAATAGTGTTAATTGATGTTAATGAAGGGGATTGTGCATCCAATAAAGGAGGAGACTCATATGGATGAAAGTGAAAAGCAAGTTGAAAAGTTAATTGAATTCACGAAAAAGACAGAGATTATCCCTTATGAGGAAGTTTGCCAATGTCAATGCTCATGCTCTGCTGAAAGCCAAGCATATATTGTTGATGTAAAAGAGCCACTTTCTGCACCATTTTGATTTTGTGTTATGTTAGTTGTTCATGGTTTTTTTTTATGTTACTTGCCAATAAATCTCTCCCTTTATTGCCAATTTTTCAATTTGCTAATAAAATAACTACATAGTTATGATTGTCCCATGAAATGCATTTGCTTGTTCCTATTTTTACTTGATTTTTTTTATTTTTTTTCACGGATAATTTTTTAGATAAAGGCATGGTTTCTAGGTTTTTTTCTAGGATATTTTTTTCAACCATCCCATAATCCCTAATTAGTTCAAATATCTTACGGAAGTTTCATCCTTCACTCCATTAAAGGAAATATCGTTGTTGTAAAATAATGTGGCAACTTGTAGGTTTGCACCCTTAAAAAAATTCATTCTCAAAATGATGCTTAGAGTTGTTTGAGAGTGCTTATGTCTCTTTTGGATCGATAAAATGCTCATGATACCATGTTAGAATCAATGGCCAAAGAATGTGAGGATGAAGGAAAACGACGAGAGAAAATTGAGAGGTTTCTATTGTTTGAAAAAGTGAAAACAAACTTCTTGATGTAATTCAAAGTACAGATGGGAATTTATATGAGTTGCAGTCTGCTAGAAACAGATGCAATGATACAGTGTGCTACAACCTTTTATTAAACAAAAAAGGTGTGTTACAACATTCTCATCTAAGCAAGACATACCAATGAGCTCTCAGACTAAATTATGAAGGCCGACAAGAACGTAGAAAATTATGCGAACTATTTTACCTGCTTTAAAGGAGAGCAATGGACATACCTGAACTCCCTGAAATGCTTCTTTAAATATTCCTCCAACTTAGTACATCCTCTCTTCGAAAAATGTCCCAGAGAGCACCTTCTAAAGAATCGCCCCCATCTTCATCAGCGCCACCGGAGTGTTCATGAACTGGATCAACCACTTTAGCATCACATAACCCACTTCCATTTTCCACGACTTGAACGCTATTTTGCTCGTCTGAAGCATTTATCAAAGAAGATGAATTATCAAGCATGTCAACGTTGGCCTCACCATACCGATTATCACAAGGCAACTCCCTCTTGTCTTTCTCAAGGTGCTTCTGTTTCAGTTTCTTAATGGCAGCAATGCCCTTAGTTTTCAATTTTACTTCAACAATATGAGTCAACACATTTACCTAAAAAGCCAAATTATAAAAGAAACGCATTTCAGTTTCCTCGTAATAGATTATGCATTCAGAGACACAGCAAAAAATAAAATTAAAAAAATACACATAAAAAAGAATTGACCAGAAAAAACAATGAGCAGAAAGACTGTGAATTGAAGCATAACAGTATAAACATGAAATAAAAAATCATAATTCTAGAAAAACCAATGTGAGAAAGACTACGAATCGAAGCATACTGCATAAGACATATCACAATGGAGCTTAGTGACAGAATCACCCCGCCCAAGCTCCTGAGAAAATCCATAAGCAATATATGTTTTTGGGCCCATGTCTGGCTGTAGAACAGCTTTAGGAAACTTTGCAGCAAGGTTTAGAACACCTTTGAAAGGATCTGTATATTCTCTAAACTGCAAGGGAGATATGAACTCGGCACAATGGCGGGGCAAACTTTCCTCAAATAAATTAGAAGGAGGCCAATCTTTCAGTTTCAAAACCTGAGGCCAGTTAAGCCAATCCAGGCGACCCTTTGTGTACCCAGTAAAGAATTGGTCCACATCAATATCTCCCTGCATTCAATGAAAACTCTGATAAAAATTACAGAAATTACCGGCAACAGATAGACATGTCAAGTAAAAGAAGAGAAAATTAGCAAAAACTAAGAACATTGAATTTACTCTAGTCTATCAAACTAAAGAAAGGAAAGAGAATGAATGCAAGAGAACAACATTTTCAAGAAGAGAGCATCAAAAAGAAGTAAATCCTAACCCGAACTTCGGCTAGATGATCAGAAAATGTGTATGAAATTCAACTGCACGAAAATCTGTAACTAAATTATTCCCTAAATGAATTAAAATTATTGTAAAATTCAAAATTTAGCAAAGGTCAAAATACAATCTCAAGACTAAAAAACAAACAAAATTCATGGTCGAGAATGAGAAATTGAACAAACCTCACACCGATCTAAGCAATCAATTGCCATCACATCCAAAAGTGTTTTGTGCTTGGTATTGCTTATCCGACGGAATGCACGCCACATGACAAGCGGTTTCCAGCTTAAACCAGCTGTACATTCTAAATAGAGAGTCAAAACAATGAAGCATGGGCAAAACAACTTAAATTAATACAACGATAGATAAAAAACAAGAAGAAATGGATTGCAAGAAGTGAGACTCTTGGCGGAAAAAATACCTTGGATTGCAAGCATGCTTTGCAATTGCTGTTATCACAGCACACTGGACATGCCTCAGCAATTTCCTCCTCTTTCAAGTGAGGATACCTTCATAAGACAGCAAAAACATACTCTCATCAAAATTTCAACATCCAAAATCCAAACCAATATTAGTATATTTTCAACATAATAATAACTTTATCCAAATTTCTTCGACTGTACAAAGTCTCATTCAATAACGACCACGGATAGCACTTGTGTAAAATATTTTCAAGTTCTTTTTAATAAAACAAATGTTTTCTGTTTGAATTTTAAAGTCTCATTCAATTACGCCGGCAAAGATTCCGATCATGAGGTCGTCGTGTTGAGTCCCCTGTTCTTCTTTTTTCTAACATGAAGGTGAATTTTCTCGTTGGCTTCTTCTGGCAGAGGGGAAATATGAAGCACGGACACCGGAAATGACATGGATACTGACATGCCGACATAGCTAATAATTTGAAAAAAATCACATAAGTTAATGTAATTACAAGTGTCGGTGTCAGACGACATGTGTCCAACACCGGGATACGCCTAATCCGAGAAGTGTCCGTGCTTCATAGAAAAAAACAAATCATTCAGGGACATATATGGCATTTCATTCCGTTTGTTTTCGTAGAGATGATGAGATTTGACTTGAAACGTTAATAGGAGATTGGAAACAATTCATTTTTAAGGAAAGAGTAATTAATTGACAGTTTATGTGAGTTAAACAGTGTATTTAATGCTCTTTAAGTTGTGGAACATTGCACATGTTAGAAAAACTCAAAAAGAATAGAATTGAGAGATATTGTTTGTAATTTTAATCAAATTCATCTTCGTCTTTTTTACGACCTTTCTCTTCCTCTAAGGTAAATGTCTCCTATTTCGTTTATAATTCATCTATTCTTATCGCCGTTTCGTAGCTTTCGCACAATTTAGTGTACTTATGATCGTTAGATATTGTTTTTGTTTGTTTTCTGCTTTTTTTTTCTTTCAGGATAATTATGATAATAATGTTCGGTTTTATGTGTCTGATTAATTTTTACTCTGAATCCTGATAGTGTGATAGTCGTTTATGTTTTTCAATCACTACTTCTTCTTATTTGTTATCAACCTATTTTCTTTTGAGCCATCGTTAATCGTTTACGTTTTACACATAATAAAAAAAGCACTGTTCATGTTTGTTTTTTTTATTATTATAAATATAACATCCATATATAATATACCATATCGTATTCATATATATACACACATGTGATAATGATAAATGGATATGTTGTGCCTGCTGGATCTGCTGAAACACTCAATTTCGTACCCGATTTATGCTCTATTGTTGTCATTCATTATGCAAGAATGTTTTTTTGTTGCCTGTATTTTATCTATTTTATTTATTTTGCTTATGTCTTGTTATTTTCTGTGTTGATCTTTTTGTGATTTCAAGTTTAAGGACTAATGGATAGGGAAAAGGTTCGTATTAACATTGTAGTTATTGGTCATGCCACCTCTGGGAAGTCAACCACTACTGCTCATTTGCTCTACAAGCTTGGAGGCATTGAAAAGGATGTCATTGAGAGACTTGAGAAAGTAGCTGTTGAGGTTAACATGCCTTCATTCAAGTATGCTTGGGTGCTTGAAAAACTCAAGGGTGAGCGTGAAAGAGGTGCCACAAGTACAACTGCACTGTCATTGATGCCCCCGAACACGGAATACATTAAGAACATGATCACTGGAGCGTCCCTAGCTGACTGTGCTGTTCTCATCATTTATTCCACTACTACTGGTGGTTTTAAAGCCTGTATGATTGGTCAGACCTTTGAACATGCTCTTGCCTTCAATCTTGGTGCGAATCAAATTATCATCTGCTGCAACAAGGTATTTGTATTTTTAGCCCGTTTAAGATTGTATTTGATTATTTTTATAATTCATTTGTATAAGCACTAATTATCATCTATCTTGACAGATGGATGCCACTACACCCAAATACTCCATGGATAGGTATGAAGAAATATCGGAGCAAGTTTTATCCTATTTGATCAAGGTTGGCTATAAGCCATATGAAATTCCATTTATTCCCATCTCTAGTTTTGATGGAGATACTTGATTGAGCGCTCCACTAATTTTGACTGGTACAAGGGTCCCACCCTTCTTGAAGCTATTGACATAATGAAAGAGCTTGAGAGGCCATCAAATTTGCCTCTCCGACTATCAATTCAGGATTTCTACAATATTGGAGGAATCGGAGATGTGCCTGTGGGACATGTCGAGACTGGTTGCTTGCGCCCTGGAATGTCTGTGACTTTTGCCCCAACTGGGCTGCAAGCTGAAGTCAAATCTGTGGAGATGTACCCTGGAACTAGGCTGCAAGCTGAAGCGAACTCTTCGGAGATGCACCGTGAACCTCTAGATATGGCCTATCCTGGTGACATTGTGAGATTTAATGTCAATGTTTCTGCTACGGATCTCAAGCAAGGCTATGTTGCCTCAAACCCCGAGGATGACCCAGCCAAGGAGGTTGCTCACTTTACATCTCATGTTATCATCACAAATCACCCTAGCCAGATTGAAGAAGGCTATACACCTATTCTTCACTGCCACACCTCCCACATTCCTGTCAAATTTGCTAAGCTTATTTACAAGGTTGACAATCGTTCTCGTGAGCTAATTGAGAAATGCCCACCATTCTTGAAGAATGGTGACACTTGTCTTATTAAGATGATTCCGACCGAGCCTATGGTGGTAGAGCCTTTCTCTCTATATTCTCCACTCAGCCGTTTTGTTGTCCAAGACTTGCATCAAATTGTTGCTGTTGGTGTTGTCATCAATGTGACGAGGAAGATTACCAAGTCAACATTGAAGAAGAATTGAATTGTGCAAGGATGATCTATCTAGGGAAGTCTATTATCGCTATTGCAATAAATGGTCTTTCATCTGTTGTATGTCTATTTCTCGTCTAGTATACTTGTTTGGCAGGTTAAGCGTGAAATCTGCAACGTCATCTTGCAGCTTGCTTCTAGATCGACGGTGGTAGGGCCGTTTCTTTTTCATTTTGTTTTTATGCAATGTGATTACTGTGTCTAGTAGTGTGAATACTTGGATTTTGTAAGCAGCAAGTTTCTAGACCTGCCTATATCCTTTTGTGTGTTTATTCCTTGGTGTGATGTTTTAAGTCTTTGTGTAGATCAATTGTCAGGCTTATTCTGGACACATTGGATGGTTCTATAATCGAAATGAGGTCATTGATGCTTTAGAGATTTGCAAGAGGGTTACTGGGTTAGAAGCATGACATTGAATGCAACGACTATTAGTGTGAAATAGGCAGAACATCCTTTGTATGCTAGGATATTGTCACAGAAACAACAAATGCCACCTAATATCAAGTGATGCGTAGATGGAAGAGTTTCATAGCCACTCAATATTTAGGATTTTGATATTTTCATGTTTTTTATATTGATATTTTCATGTTTTGTGGTAATAAACTCTGATTTGGCAATGAACATGTTGTGCTGGTTTGTATGTATGCACATCAGAATGGTTTATTGTTATGTGTCCCGTGCATTGACATTACTTGGTAATGAACGTAGACTATCTTTATCATTCCCCATAAGAAGATAACTTCCAATTAAATGGTATTTTGGGGTTTGTGAGCAATTGAAAAGGGCTATAAAGCAAACTTCCATTTCCTACCCGCTTTAGTTAAGATACATTTGCATTTAGTTGTTCTATTATCTCTTCTTAAATCAAAGGTATAGAAAGCTTCCTTTTCCTCTCACTATAATCATATTTCAGACGTGTCAAATATAAAACTCAATAATTCTCTGCCATAATTCAATTTTTAATTCCTCAAGTTTTGGATGTTTAACTCATTCTGTTAGATTCTACCTTTATTGATAAACAACGATCTTATATAAAAAATAAGTTTAAATTATTATTTATTTTTTATAATAGTTTAGATGAGTTCACTCTCAAAAATTCACTGTATTTAGACTAAATCTCAAAACTCAAGGAACATCAACAAATATATTTAAAGATCACTCACAAAAAAAATCATCACGTCGACCTTACAGTTCAATCAATGCGGATGTGAGTCCTTACCGGACGAACTAACCTTCATAGTTAGAACTTATAAGTTTAATTTTTTTATATGAGAACAAGTTTTTTTTGAAAGACCAAACAAAATGAATTCAATTAAATGGTACAAGACATGCCAGAAGTCGATAGTACACTATTTATTTATTTATTTAAAAGAGAACAAAATAAAATCATATAACAAAAATAAGCCATAAAATTTATGTTTAAAAGTTTAGGAACATAATAGGCCAAATACCTCCTCAGGTCCTTTAAGTTTTACGTTTGTTTCACATAAGTACTTTAAGTTTTTAAGGTTTCATATATGTTCTTTAAGTCTCGAGTTTGTTTCGGATAGGTCCTTTAAGTTTATAAGGTTTCAGATATGTCTTTTAAGTTTCGAGTTTGTTTCAGATAAGTCCTTTAACTTTGGCTTAACGAAGGTTGATAGAAAGGACATATCTGAAACAAACTCGAAACTTAAAGGACCTATCTGAAACCTTATAAACTTAAAGGACCTATCCGAAACAAACTCGAAACTTAAAGGACCTATCTGAAACTTTAGAAACTTAAAGGATCTATCTGAAACAAAAATGATACTTAAAGGACCCGGGGAGGTATTTGACCAATATAATATATATACAAAATGTACAGCTCTCAATCAATCCCATGACAACAGCAACAACACACACAAATTCCACCGTCACCTCCTAACTCACCCTTTCACACTCTTCATATAACACTTCACACTTCACACATCACACATCACACACTTTCATACCTTACACACACACACAACAGAAGGTATAGCTCCTCCAAGAGATCATGGTGAGTGAGCAGAAAACAGCAGCTTTAGAGTGCAGTGGATCAACAAGAATGAGTGGTCCTCTCGTCGGAGACGGCGAGAAGACCAGTCGACGCCGGAGAACGGAGGTGATGCTGCTGATTCTTCGAGGTTTATGCATGGGAAGTTCTGTTGTTTCTTTGTCACTAATGATCACAGCTAAACAAAGCAGCTCTGTCTCTATATATGGCTTTCACTTACCTGTTCATTCTAAGTGGACTTTCTCTCCTTCATACGAGTAATTTTCTTTCTTATTACTTTTATTTTCTTCTTATGCTTTTTCTTTCCTTTTGTTTCTTTTTTTCTTATGTACTTATATTTGTTTTTGTTTTTGTTTTGGAGAGAGAAAGGGAAGAACATAAAAGCAATGTATGTTGTGTTTCTGAACTAACTAAAAAACTGTTTCCTATGTTGAGATAATTTGTGTTTCTGAACTAACTAATCATTTTTTTTTCTTTCTAGAAATTTTAATCTTCATATTATTTTTGGATCATTTTTACTGATGTGATGACGTGGTACAACTTATTAGACATTTTTTTGTTAACACAAACATTCATTGCGACTAAATAAATTCTGTCATTAATCAACAAGCCATATGGATAAAAATAACTTCAAAACAAGTGAATTGGAGATGAAATTGGATTAAGTGAAATATTTAAAAAAAGTTAAATTGAAGGGTGAAAAATCAGTTTTTAAATGAGGATAAATCTTTTTTTTTTTTCAATTAGGGGGATTCAAACTTCAAAAGTTTTTTTCTTTGAGGGGAAAACTTCAAAAGTTTTGATTTTTTTTTTTTGCTAACAAAATAAATTTTTTATTCAATTTGTTAGCTCTTAGGGTTGTGTGGAATTAACAAATGGGGTATGGACAAATTTGACCATAAAAATTGGAGACCATGGCGTTGTGTGAAAAGTCATCATGACATTTGATTGAACGGTCGCAAGCCCGTGATCGAATCTCTCATTTTTTTAAAAGAATTTCTAATTTTTTATGATTCTGTATCTTTTCCTTTCTCTTTCAACTATTTTTCTTACGTATGTTTTGTTTGTTCCTTAGCCTCATGTGTCTTTATAGATTCTAGTAAAATTTCGAGAATTCTACTCTTCCTCTAGCATATTTTGCCCGCGTCCCGTATGTTTTCCAAATATACTCCTGTGTGAGTTAAGTCACGTAGCGTGACTTAACTCACGCACCTTATAAGCTCTACGCGACTTAAGTCACGCATCACTGGCCTATGCGCGAGTTAACTCGCGCACGTTGGTCGGTGTTCAGAGCTGAAGAGCAAACATTTTTCTCACTTTGGTCAGTTTTCAACATTCAATTTACACGTTTTTAACTCATTATACACGTTTTTTTTTACCACATTAGTGGTGTTTATAACCTATACTACCATTCCCACTTATAAATACTCCTCCATACTTCCCTAATTCCTCACAACATATCACTTTCTCTCCCTCCTCACTCTCTCCCTCTCTTTCTCTTCTTCTTTTTGTTATATAGTCTCTAGGCTCTTTTTATCCCTTTAGGTATATAGTAATAGCTGTTGGGGGAAATAGTGGTTAGTCGGATTGGGAAAAAAGACATCATCCTTTGAGGTAAAATTAGGTTTGCTTCCTTTTACTCCCAAAATCTTTTTACCGTGGGTAAAAAGAATCATCATGGGGGTTTAAAAGGAACCAAATTTAAATTTACCTCGAGGGATCTTGATGTCTTTTTCCCCAACAAGACTAATCACTATTTTCCCCAAGAGCTATTGCTATATACCCAATAGGGTAAAAATAACTTTTTACCCTAAGAGGGTAAAAAGATAACAAGTAGATTAGTGAATTCAAATAAAATATATGTATTATTTATTGCAATGTTTGAATGATATTAATAAAACGAGAGTTATATTTATTAATTTTGTTTTTTATTTGTATTTATATTTGCATTTATTTTATGTTTATCATTATGTATTGAATAAATAAAATCGAATTTATTTTCTAATTTCGAATTTATTTTCTAATTTCGAATTTATTTTAAGTGCTTAAATAAATTAAAATTTATTTTCTAATTTCGAATTTATTTTAAGTGCATAAATAAATTAGAATATAGCAAATAAATAATTTAGAATAAAGTGAACAAATAATTTAGAAAATAAATAATTTAGAATAAAGTAAATAAACAACAATTGAAAATAGTAAATAAATTAAAAAAAATCATTGTGCGCCACTTAACTAACGCCATTACTTAACATGCGCATTACTTTACACTTGCGCTAGTTAACTAGCGCAGAGACATTTTTGACATGGTTGCAGGGCGCGAGTATTTTGTGCTGGGGGTAGAGCAGAAATCAAATTTCGAATCTATTTAGCGTGTTTTGGACCGCAATATAAATAATTATTGTACATCACAATTTTGATCGTGACTTAGTTTTTTGTGTGGATTTTTTAAAGGGGTACTGTTAGGCATTGGTTAAGCAATATATAAAAAGGATAGAAATAAGTAAATGACTCTACTTAACATATGTTTAAGGGAGCAATGAACAAATACGGTTTTAAAATTTAAATGGAGTGTTGTAAAAAAATGAAGTTATTTGTTTTGAAAAGGTTAAATGAAGTTAATTTTGTAAGCTGATATTATTAAAATTGAATTTGTAATAAAGTTATATATGAATGTATACAAATCTTTATTTTTATACAACAATCATATTTGATGTAAAGTTTAGAGTGAAACTTTTACTTTAAGAGTTTAATTTTCATATGGTTGAAAGGAGTATAAGGGTACTCCAACAATTGGAATAGTCTTGAGTACCTCCCAATTTTAATTATGTATCACCCCAAGAGAGAATGTTAATTTGAGTCACTATTTTGAGTAGGTCCTATGTATAAGACAAAGACTTTATATTACCAATTAATCATGAATTATCACATCATTAAAACCATTTACTTTAATTCTAATTAATTCAAAAATCATACCTAATTATTTGTGAAGTCAAGTTGGATGAAAACACAGCAAAACCAAGTATCACTAGAAAGTGGTCTTTATTAGCTTTTTATTAGTTTAGTTTTATATTAAAATGAAGATTTCTGATTTTTTGTCTTTGGGCAGATTTCTTGTTGGGGTTTCTGTAGCCGTTGCAGCTCACTCATTACTGCAACTACTCATTGGCACGTCAAGATTTCTTAGGGCTTCTTCTGTGATTCCTTCTAGAAAGCATGCATGGGTTATTTTTGCTGGGGATCAGGTATATATATATATGGTTGTACATATATTTGAATGAATTTTCTTGTTAAAAGAAAATGAATGCTCTTTTAATAATAATCAAAATTAATCTATGAATACAAATTACTTAAGTGTTGGAGACTTGACAACAAGACTCTCCACTAAGAAAAGAACTCTGAACTTCATTCTTGACATCACCAATGTACAGGAGATAGTCTAACCCTATTAAAAAATCATATGTCTTACTGTCAACTCGATGATTAGTCTTATAGCACGCTCAAATGCCTTGTGTCGTGTAACAACCGTGAGACACCTACTTAATTATGATGAGTTATCAACAAAAAAAAAACATTAATATCTTTGACCTACATTGCCTATATGACCTACGTACATAAAAATATAAATTACGTTTGGACGAACAATTTAGTTAAGTGCTTATAACATAAATGTTCTATCATATTAGTGTTGATATATTTTTTTACTTAAAATCATATATGTATGTATGCATAAGCTATTTCGATAACAAAATATAAAATAAAGTCAACTATTTTCATGAGTTATAAATTTTTTTCTTAAACTATTTTAGAGAGTTTACATACATGCCATAAGCTATTTCAGTACTCAAATGAGTCAATCCTAACGGACTCTATACTAAGTACTCATTTAAGCAATAAATATGTAATGAAAACCCAGCTAGCAAATATCCAGTTATATTACCATCAATTGATTGTTTATTTTACATTTTATATATTACCTTTCTCCCATAGTGTATTTATAAATTGTTTATTTTGCAGGCATTTGCTTATGCATTGATGAGTGCTGGATCAGCTGCATCTGGAGTAACCAATCTTAATCGCACTGGAATTAGACATACACCTCTTCCAAACTTTTGCAAACCTTTGCACAAATTTTGTGACCATGTTGCCATCTCAATAGCCTTCAATTTCATCAGCTGTTTTTTGCTTGCCACATCTGCTGTGCATGATGTGATTTGGCTCTCACAACACTGAATTTCTTAACAAAATATAAACTGCATCTTCCATACAATGATCCTTACCCTTTGATTACTACCTTGTAGTCAATGTTCTGGCTTTCAAATATGATAATATGTTATGAATGATGTGTATTATCTTGTTCATTGACTTGCATTTGTGAAAGCTTGTGATGTATGATTGTATTGTAATTTGTATGTATGATATCATGAAGTAATACTTGCTATGAGCAATCTTAGAATTAAATTATCAAGAAGTATTTCCACTTTCTCATGAACATATAATGTTGTCTTAATTTTGGATTTGTCTATTCAAAAGTGGGGAAATTAACTTTGCTCGCCCCACATTTCTAAAATAAAAAAAAACTTTAATAGTGTATTTAGTTTTTTCAAATGTATAAAAAGTTATTTTTTATACCAAATACAAAAAGGATTTTGGAGTTGAGATAAGTGTATCCTTAATTATGACTTGAGTAGCCTAATTTGTAAACTGAATCCCTACTTATACACACATTGTTGTGCTATAATGTGAGACTCTTAACGCACATATGTCATACTCGAGACTAGACATGTGAATTGTGACTTGACTCAATAAAGGTGATATGATATCTTATTATTTAGATCGAGTTTAACCCAGTTCTTACAAAACTGACTTTGTAGCATCTAAGTTAGGTTCAACCCAAATTTAAAATTTCCAAAACATTGGGATATATGATTGTTAAGTTGGGCTGAAATTCATCCTAAGTTAGTCGTTTCATTGCCAACCAAACCTAAGTACCACTTCTTGGGACTATAATTTGTTGCCGTAAAAAATCAACACAATTTCGCATAGTTTTATATCGTGGCCGTTGGATCTTTATTGGATGGTATAGATTATAACTTTTTCGAACCATTGCCTTTGGTATAAGTTGATCCAATGGTTGAGATCAAAACTTTGTGTTTTTTTACTGCATGCGTTAAGTATTTGTGAGGACTAATAGATGAGTTTGACTTTTTTTTTTATTATAAAATAACATCATTTTACCTATTGTTTCATGTGGACCTCTTTGTTGATAAATAGTTGACTCATCTAAAATTAAATATGTTTAATTATTCATAAACTTTAAAAAGTTTTAATGACTTTTTTCATGCATATTTAGACCATCATAAAAAAGTTATTTAACAAAAGTTGTCTTTTTTTCCTCAAAAACAAAAGTATTGTCTTTTTCTTTCTAAATAAGGTGAAATGAATATGAATTTTGAAACTCAAAAAGTTAAGGTAAAAATAATGAAAATTTTGACTAATAGATAAAAATTTTGAGCTCTTATATAAAAAAAAAAAATACACCTTGACTTAACACAAATGACTAAATCTACGTGTAGAAATTTTTTATAGGAATGTCAAATGTCACTTTTACTTACGGGGATAAAAAACAAAAGTTGATAATTTTATGAGGGCGGAAAAAAAAATAACCTTAATAAATATTTTTTCAATCATAATCGTAAGAAAAATCTTGACAAAAAAAATCATATTTTTTGTCCATGCTAACTTTGAAAATGACTGGGGATACATAGATAAATTTAATTGTCATAAAATTAATTAATTTTTTTATTGTCAACTATCTAATTTATGAGATATATATACTAGAATCGGCCTAACATATTTAGAGACCCAAAACAAATTTTATAGTGAGAAATTTAAAATAAAAAAAAAACTAAGGCTTATAAAAATCAAATTTTGATGAGTGATCGGGTTTGAACCAGAGTTAGAGGATATGAGCTACTTACTTATAACAATTTTTTTTTTATCAGTTCATTTTTTATATCTATATTTATTTGTCATATTATATTTTCATAACTAAAATTAATTTTATCAGTCCATTTTTTAGTAAAAAATTTTAGACCCAAAGTCAAAAGCTGAATCGCTTGGCTCCAGGGCCGGTGCCAGTGTCGGGGCCAATGCCCATGTCGGAAATGATGCCGAGTCTGATATGTATTCATATTGTACATATTTCTTTTTAGTTGGACTATAAAGAAAGACATGATGTTTACGTATTTGCCAATGACAACCTTCTTTTTCTTTTTTACAATCATTGCAAATATTACCGGTGGCTATGAACTCTTTCCTCCAACTAGAATTATTCTAAGTGACATTGCAACGATCCGTTTGTTCTGCCACAAATGGTGCACCACAAACGCCTAAATAATCCGTTGGATTTGGCCTTACATTGTAAACATCATCTATATAACCATCAACATGCTTATAACATGTAATTAACATCTCATTCTTTTTGAAATCATATGTTGAATCATCTTTAGATAGGTTGTTTTCAAAGGCAACAGTATACCAAATTACCAATAAGGGCTTCTACGGCAAAAGAATTCATCGACCCAAGACAATGCATTTGTTATCTTAGGAAATAATATTAGTGTTGAAATAATTTGTACTACAACATTTGTGAAATTTTTGGTAATGGCTTTGTTATTCAATCTCTCTTTTACCTGTGCCATTGATGTAACACTAATCTTAGTTATGCATATACACATTCATTATGACCCTTAAATAGTTTGAAATATTGCAGTCGTTATAATTGTTTTAAAGAAAAAACTTAGATTAATTATCTTTTTTTGTCTTCCGTTAAATATTTTTCAATTAATTTACTATAAAACTGAAGTACGTATATGACCCGACAAAATTGAAGGATGAAAACGCAAAAATATTGGAAAATATGGAATAAAATCGTTTTAAATATTATAAATTTAATTGATATATAGTTAAAAAATCTTCTAAAAAAATCATAAGCATATCAAATGAGGTTGAGTCTACTTCTCTCCAAAAAAAAAAAATGAGGTTGAGTCTACTAGGCAGTTGCAAATGCTACAAACTGAGCTGAAAATCATGCCGCAATGCTTAAAAACGTGTCACGGTCCTATTAAAACAAGGGTTTGTCTAATATGTGCAACATTGCACATGTTAAAACAACTAATAGTAGTAAGTTTTTTTTGAAAATCATCAATTATTTATTCAAAAGTTTTATAGAGTATTTAATATTAAATGTACAAGTTCCAATACAAAATTTCTATTTTAAACTTCTTAACATGTGCACATGATTGAAAAATTCTTAAAACAAAACCGTTGATTATCTTGGTTTCTTCAGCTCCAAGTTGTTTACAACTGCTAAAGACTCAAACTAAAAGTCTAAAACACATAATAAATGAATGAAAAGCATGATATGACCGTATGTCATCATAAACTAATATTTTTATTGAATTTTTAGAATCATGTTACTACTTTTTTTTTTAGTACAATGTTACTACTTTTTATTTAATTTTCAATTATAGTATAATATCAATAGAATATGAAGAAATGATGAAAAAATAGTGGAAACCATGCATTCGTTGAAGTCTTGATGGCAAATGAATAAAATAATGTTAGTATAGAGTGCTTCTTCAATTCATAACAAGTGGAAAATCAGTGTAAAAAACAACCCATTTTCGTCACACAAGGTTCAAAAACTATCCCTATAACTCAACGAGTTTAAGTCGGTGCGAACTACGGTTGCCCGTAGTGATTGGCTATGGCTGTAATGCTCATCAACATTGAAATTTCTCACTTAGGTTTTGTGGTTTCTAATTGTTTCATATAATAATATGCACTTATGTCTAGTAGCCACTGAATTGTAAGAAGTTATGACCTTGGTGCCTATATATTGGCTTGCAATCCTAGCAGTCCTCATCATTATATCATTGTAAATACTTAGCGAACTCTTGTATGCTGTTCTTGAATTTGCAATAAATTTTATTTTCTTCTTTTTGTCTTCGAATTATAGAAAGTAATCAAATGATAAACTTTTCATAATTCCAATTCTTTCTTTTGTTACTTAGCTTCAAGTTTGTTGCTGGACTAATAAGTTTGAACAAGGGCTTTAAAAAATGAGAGTAGATTATGACAATATAACAACCAATAAAGGACTATATTCGTTTAGAATAAACTTTGCATCCTATAAAGAGGACATTAGTTGCCTTAAAATCATTCCAATTTTAGACTTTGATTTTCCATAGGAATGGGAGGAAATGAGATTTAGTTTGTTCATCATTGTGGTGAAATCCAACAATCCAAAAGCTCTTTTATAAGTTGCATATTTTCCAAAACCAAAATCAATCAAACCTTCGAACATTCAAAATATCCTAATTAAAGACCTTTGAGAAATAATTTGCATACTCATAAATCTATGTTAGATCAATATCTTTTTATTATGCAGTAAACCAATTGTTGGGAGAGTTGGCAACAAGACTCTCCTCTAAGAAAAGAACCAGAACTCGATTTTTGGCATCACCGATTTAAGAGGTAGTTCAACCCTAGCAAAATATAATATGCCTATTGGTGTGAAAGTGACTCAAAATTGAGTTTCTGGAAGTGCCAATTAGATGGCCGATTTTGTTATGGTTTTTCAGCGTTTTTATGCGACATTTTTCGGTGGTCGAATGGTGTAATTCGGTGGCCGATTTTGACAGCAGGAAATAAAACAGGAACGTATTTTCGGGCCTAGATTTGTTCCAATTTTTTTAGGATACTTTTACTATAAATATAGACCTTGTATCAGAGTAAACTTTGAGATAAAGGGGGCTGAAACAAGGGTTTAGAAGTCAACAAGAAAACTAGGGTTTAGAGTTTGCTCTTGGCAACAAACACTAGGGTTGGGGTTGATTCACCTTGGAAAACACTATTAGGATTGAGTCTCTTGATCACCGGAAGAGATTGGGACTTTGGGTATAATTAGGTGGGAGACTTATTCTTGTAACTCATTGACATCTCTTTTGTAAAGTTACTCATCATTATAGGGGAACGGAGGGCTGCTCTCTCCCCTAGACTAGGTCAATTTTGGACCGAATTGGGTAAACAAATTTTGTGTGTTCTCTCTTTCTTTCTCTCGTTGTTTTCTACTTTTGCTTGTGTTTATAACTTCCATACACTTTGTTTTGGTTGCTTGATTATTACTTACTTCAAACATCAAGTATTTTATTGGTGTTATTTTCATCGAATTCACAACACCTATGACCTAAGCTGTGAAAATACCTTGAGGCACCTACTTCATTACGATGAATTCAAAAAAATCCATAAAAGTCAGACCTAAATTGCCTATATAGTCCACATAAAAATATAGACCATGTTTAGATGAACAGTCAAATCAATCTCTTAACGTCTATTCAAAAACACTGTTCAAATATCTATATTTGTCATATTATATTTTTATAACTAAAACATTTTTATCATTCCATTTTTTAACTAAAAAATTTAGGTCTCATGTTATAACTTAGATCACTTGGCTCTAGGGTAAGTGCTGGCCTGGTAAGTACTCGTATTGGACATACTTCTTTTTAGTTGGACTATAAAGAAATACATGATCTTTACGTATTTGCCATTGACATCCATCTATTTCTTTTTTACAATCATTGCAAAAATCACCAAAGGCTATAAACTCTTTTCTCCAACTAGATTTTTTCAAAGTGACAACGCAACGATATGTTCGTTGTACCCCATTATCACAAAAGCCAAAACAACCCGTTGGATTTGGCCATGTATATTCTGCCCTAGCATCAGCATAACATATAATTGTCATCTTTTTTTTCTTCTTAGATAGGTGGTTTTCAAAGGTAACAGTATAATATGGTGACCCAAAGCAACATCTATGAAAATAAGATTAGGATTAAAATAATTTGTTACCTTAGAAAATAAGATTAGGGTTAAAATAATTTGCACTACAACATCTATGAAATTTTTGGTAATGGCGTTATTATTCAATCTTTCTTTTACTCGTGCCATGGATGGAGTACTAATCTTTGTTATGCATATGGACATGCATGATGCATCCTTAAATGGTTTTTAATATTGAAGTCGTTATTATTGTTTGAAAAAAAAAAACTCTTACGTTTTTTTTAGTAACAAAAAAACTCTTAAGATTATTTAACTTTTTTCCTCTTGCGTTAAACATTTTTCATTAATTACTTATAAAACTGAAGTACGTATAATATGACCATAGAGGGACTGAATCGGAAATTAAGATTAGGGGATCAAGGACTAAAGCAAATCTTAATTACATTAAGAGTTTGGATTGAGGGTTTAGGAGGAGAAGGGAGGGGAGGATTTAGTTTTCTTTTTTAAACTACGAACTATATATCATGTTTTTCTAAAATAAATCAAGTGTGATTGAAGTATTATATTATCGTTTATCATGTTAATATGCTAACTTTTTAAAAGACATTTCATAATATCTGTAATTTAAAAATGAAAAATGAATCATCCTCTCTCTTCCTCTCCTAAACCCTCCATCCAAACATACCCTAAAAATTTTGGTTGATGTTCCATCACCCTCTATTGCATATTGAACCTTTCAAAAAATATGAGAGCTGTTAGCTGTGTGTATCATAAACAATTTCAGATGGTTGACCACAGAAAAAGGAAGAAGATAATGATAACGGAACCCCAAGAATTAACTGAAGAGATATACGGATAATGGTCTTTTTCATTTGTTTGGATATAGGGTGATATTAACACTTAAGTATAAACGCTTATCAGATAAACATTAGAATTATATATTTTACTATTTTTACAGCAAAAGATAAAATGAAGTCAAACTCTTTTCGTAATTTGTTTTTTTTTAAAGACTCTTTTCGTAAAGTTATACGTTTTCAAAAGCCATCCTTGAGAGTTGATGAAAATAAACTAAAAATAGCTTATGAACATGTCATAACTCATAAGTTGTTTTAGTAAGGTCTTCTGAACAATTTTACAAGTGTTTACGTTAATAGCGTGTGTTTGGTTGTGCGGTGGAAAAAATTGATTTTGATAGAATTGATTTTGGTTAAAAGTGAGTTGAATGTAAAGTGATTTATGTTTGGATACCTTCAAAACAAAAGTGATTTGTATGAAAAATGTTGTTTGAATGTTTTGAGTCAGAATTGCTTTTAGATGTGTAAAAGACCAAAATGAGCTTTAAAATGTGAATGTGAGTGAGTGTGTATATATCAAATTTTATATTTATTTGGTTTTTCATCCTTCATTTATTTTTGATTAATTGACAATAAAATTACTAAATTAATATAATTGTTAATCACACAATATTCAAATAAAAATACAAGTAGGGAATATATATAATTTTTTTTGAATATGAACCTTCCAATGGATTTGAAATTCAGCAATTGTCCAATTCTTACAATATAGTAGTCAACACAAGTATACAATGATTTTGAGCACCGTAAAGAAGAAAGAAAAGGGTACACTAAGGAACAATACAACACCTAAGGGTGCTTCTCCTTAATATATTCCAAGAGTTCCTGGTCTTTGGAGAACAGCAACATCTGCTTAGCATCATTAATTGAAAGATAGTCATATGCCTTTTCACTGCATCTTGCTATCTCATCTCTGATGGTCTTTTAAAATTAAACATTACTACAATACTAATGATTTTTCTTGAGCTCTATAATTTGATCTCGAACCGAATTTCGAACATGATTCATCTCAGATGAGGAAGCTATATTTAAATTTTGAGATGAATCCAAATTAGCTGGTCTACAATAATCATCATGATCAAGGGTTATGTCTTCATCCTCATACCGATTGAAATCGACGTCCATAACAGCATTCCTTCTAATAAAGTTATGTATAGCCATTGTTGCAACAACGACTTCAACTTGTGTCTTAATTGTGAATTTACGCATGCGTCGTAGAATTGCAAATCTATTCTTCCATACACCAAAAGTTCTTTCTATTGTGCACCTTAAACTTGAGTGATAATAATTGAATACCTCGTTGTTATTTTCAAACCCATGGGAACGCCGAAA
>Ga0228710_1004213_pt1 | contig 22708 bp, 15 predicted proteins | sample MedpolnodulmetaG_FD_177995 | JGI IMG/M metagenome (GOLD analysis project Ga0228710, IMG submission 177995) | Root nodule microbial communities from Medicago polymorpha collected in Santa Monica, California, United States - pink nodules | ecosystem: Host-associated > Plants > Roots > Nodule...
ATTTTCATCCCGAATCAGCTCCTAATCCTCTTTCTTTTGCTCCAAGACTGTTTCTTCAGATATTTGTTCCTGAAATATATTTATTTGCAATTGAAGTAAAATAGCTCAAAAAGGAAATAATATTTAATTAAAACTAAATCAAATCTAAATATAATAAACTCAAATAACATATTAAAAATACTAATTTATCGACTCATCATTATCCGTAACTCAAGTATCTTTTCTCAGTCTTCGTTCAATCACCCTTTCTCATAACTTCATGGTATGACACATTAGTTTATTCCCTTATAATTTGCGCAATTCTATATATCCCCTTGTTCTTATATATCGGAATTAAAGAGCTTCTTCTCCACTCGTCTGGCATTTTCTTCGTCCTCATAATCTCGTTAAAAAGTTTAGTGAGCCACACAATTCCTCTATCTCCTAGACTTTTCCACACTTCGATAGGTATGTTGTCCGGCCCAACTGCCTTGCCATTACTCATCCTTTTCAATGCTTATTTTACCTCGTGCTCTTGAATCCGATGACAATAGTTATAGTTTCGGTCCTCCTCTCTGATGTCTATCCTAGCTATCTTATATTTATCCCTAGGATGCTTTGCAGAAGGGTTGAACAATGGCAGCTCTCTCTTTGAAGAACTCACTCGTGCCATGAGGTCTATTGAATTTGCAAGCTCTAAAATTTGGAGAAATTTCTGGCTCGAAACTGATTCCATGCTAGTGGTTCAAGTTTTTAAATCTCAAGACATTGTTCTTTGGCAGCTAAGAAACAGATGGAGTAATTGTCTTAGTATCACTTCAAGCATGAATTTTATTGTCTCTCACATCTTTAGGGAGGGCAATGCTTGTGCAGATGCCCTTGCTAACATGGGTTTAACTCTAGATACTTATGTGTATTATTACTATTTACCTATACAAGTTAGAAGTGATTATGTTAAAAATAGGTTAGGATGGTCTACTTTTAAGTTTAATCACTCTTGAGAAGGTTTAGGTGTTGTCCCCCTTCTCTTTTTTGTAACAATCTTCTTTGGTTAATATATTAGGGATAGTAGCTCCTTGCTACTTCTTTGTTTAAAAAAAAAAGTAGTAATATACTAATATGGGTTGGTTTAGATGATGATCAAGGTTGTTTCTCTTCTTTTAGGTGTGTAATAATCTGCTATAGTTTACCCTGTTACTTTTGTTTGGCTTTATAAAAAGAGGCAGAGTAAGATAGCGTGGGAGATTGGCCTGAGTCTATGTCATAGTAGTACTAGGTAGCTACTAAATGCCCTCTTCCAAACCTTTCTTATTTCTTAGTTAATTGGGATAAAAGAATTTTGAAAGGAAACGTAATTTCTGAAAGTGATTTAAATCAATTCCTTGATGTGGCGGTTATAAAGAGAGTTTCTTTGGTTTCTTCAAAAAAAAAAAGAAAAGAGTTTCTTTGGGTTGTGCAGGGTGTTCTCGTAAGATTTGTTGGATAAAGTGGAGAATCGTTTACCAATTGATCGAATTTGAATATTTTTTTTGAAGAAGTTAAATATCTCACTCAAATTGACACCGGAAATAATCGAATCTGAGACCTTCAAAAGAAGCATACTAAGGAAACATAATTTTTGAAAGTGATATAATTCCATTCCTTGATGCGGCGGTTATAAAGAGAGTTTCTTTGGGTTGGGGAGGGATGTTCTCGTAAGATTTGTTGGATAGAGTGGAGAATCGTTTACCAACTGATCGAATTTGAATTTTTTTTTTTTGAAGAAGCTAAATAACTCACTCAAATTGACATCGGAAATAATCGAACACGAGACTTTGATGATGAGCATACTCTAAATTTTCAAGTGAATGCCATCAGGCCAATCCAAGTGGGTTGATCAAATTTGAATATTCCCGGATGAGTAACCATCAAACAAAGTCTGAATAAAACTTGCAAAGGCAAAAGTTTTAATATATTCACTACAAGAAATCAATTAATTTCCTGGAAAATTATTCCTTGGAAAACACAAAATTCGTAGGAAACAGTGATTTCTGAGGAAAAAGTTCATAGGAAAATTTTGGCTCTATTCCTACAAATTACCGAGGAATTTTCGAGACTCAACTGACACATACTTTCTAGGGAATTACTGAGAAAACTTTCTTAATATTTTCATAATTGTTCCTCGGAAACTATTAAATCTAAAAATAAAAAATTCCCAAATTTTGAATTTGAAAAATGCGCCAAATTATTCAAATATTGCGCCAAAAGATCCGGAAATTTTGAAATTTGTTTCTGAGGAAATGTTACTCCGCAAAGTAATTAATTAAAAAAGTAAAAAGTAAATCCCAAATTTTGAATTCAAAAAAAGCGCCAAAAAATATGAAAATTTTGAAATTTGTTTCCGAGGAAATTTTCCTCGGTAAATTAATTAATTAAAAAATAAAAAATATTTTTTTGGCGCAAAACTTTGAAAAAAAACGAAAATACACCATAACATTGGCAGTGATTAGAAGAAAAACTGCTAATAGATTAGAAATTCACAATATGTTAGAATCAAAACTCTACATGATCACATTCTAATGCAGAATGCAAAGGTGTTACACCATAACATTGATATAAACAATAGAAACATAGTTGTCTACTATAACATATAATAGACCTGAACCACTTGCTTTTGCAGCCTAATAATGAAATTCAAGTATAGCAAAAGAGACCCCTTTCTTAAATGAGTACAGCTTCTCCTTAAATTTTTCAATGACTTTAGATTTTCTCTGCCATGCATTAACAAGGGAGAAACTCATCCTCTCAAGCATCATACCAATTTCCATAAAAAAATTAGATAATAAAAGCTCATGCTCGTATCCATGCACATTTCCGAATTTCACAACTTGCAGACTGAACGTCAAACAATCAGGCACAACAGCAGAATTCAAAAGCTCTTGATTGAATTTGGATATTTGCTAAAAGTAGTAATCAAACAAAGTTCAAATAAGATGAGATTTAAAGGTTAAAATATAATAATTATGCTAATTTACAAACCTTGAAAACTAGAGTATTGAGAATTGGAGTCTTTTGAAGAAAGCCCAACAAAACTTCACCACTAACATAGCCAAGATCCAAATGGCTCAACATTGCAAATTTAGGTAAAACAGCCATATTTAGTTGTTTCAGACCCTGGATGACAAACAATAAAAAAAAAAAAAACTATTTTGTATTGAAACTTATGGAGTGCAAACTTATGTTATGCAGAGAACAAACTTATGTTATGAAAAAAACATCTCTTTTAAATGTAGCTATGTGTGAATAAACACACCACAAGTTTATGCCAAAACATTCAACAAATTAGATTCATAACTCAATTGAATTTATTTGTGTGCTACTATTGACTAAATATTACTAAAACTGTTTATGCAGGAGCTGTAAATTGATAGCAAGTTTTCTATAAAAAAAAACATTAAGTATGTATATTCAATGCTTGGTACCAACTTATGCCACTTGGTATATGTTTGGTTTGATGGTGAATTTGACAAAATCATGGTGGCATTGTGAAGCTCCAAAGTGTAGCTTTGAAAAAATTGTGATTCTGTCAATCTCACCATCAATCAAAACATGCACATATCGAAGGCGTGTTGGGCATGTATATACACTCAATCAATGGGAAACTTGAATCAGTGCCAATGTCGTGCTTAAGCACATGACCAACATATTCAAGATTAGATAGGTTAAATGATATGATCTTTACATTGTTGGAGAAGGAGACAAGCACAAGATCCAATTTCTTCAACATTAGTTCCATACTTATGCAAAATGATGCTAGCATTAGCATTATGAGCTACTGATGGATTTTACAGAACAATGGGTTGTGATATACCACCATTACCACAACAAGGGAATTCTTTCAAGCATGAAGCAGAAAATTTGATTTTGCAGATACGTGGCTCACGAACAGTTACCCCCATTACCACATTTTCTCCTCCTTAATCACATACTAACTTGAGCGTCGGAAGAGTTACATGTGTTGCAGGTTCTTCCCTCACTGTTGAAGGACAACCTCCGCCTCGTCGTAGCTCTGCCTCCGCCATACTGAATAGTCACTAGAATGAGAGTTGGGATTTTTTTTCTTGATTTATAAGTACTATGTATATTTTTTGTTAAATTCGTAATCTAATATAAATTATATAGTGTATATTGGCATTTTGTGTTGTAGCTCCATTTTTTAAATTGGAATTTAAGAAGTTGTGTTAAGATTTGAACATTTCACAACTTCATTTTCTGGTTATCTTGAGTGGTTATAGAATGTGTGCCTGATTTTTCTTTAGGTTGAACAATTAGAAACCTTCATGGTTTCTTTGACTTTATTGAAAATGAATTGTCTCCAATTACACAATTACACTGTTGTAGATCTATATCATTTGATTATGATAATGCTAGTGTATATTTTAACTTAATGTTTACAATACAACTTTAAAAATGAAATAAAATTAGATGTTTGGTTCAGATTGAACGGTTTAGATCATATGCCAATATGATTTGTGATTAACTTGTCTAAAAAAAAATTGTGTCAAATTATTTGTTGTTCAAACAAATAAAAACCAATATTATTTATCATATTTTACTATTGTTAAAAACATAATTGCTTTTTAACATTAACATTTTTACTTTGAGTTCTCCTTGGGGATAGAGATCCATAGTAGTTATGTTTTACTGGAATGGTCCTAAATTATATACTATCATTATGCCAATTTTGCAACAGACTCCTGCAAACCCTTCCCAGAATTATGATCTTGAGAAAGAGGCACTTGTTAATCCATTTGAAGCTCGAAGATTTATTTTAATTAAAAGAGAAAATAATTGGACAATGGAAATGAGAAAACAAGATAATAATCCAGAACAAGATATTGTAATATATGGCAACAATTTAACATATATGAATTGCGACAAATTAACATATGCCACACTTCTTGTAAAATTGTTTATTCAGTATTCAACACATGTATCCCCTCAAACAGAAAATTCAACTTAAAGACTGAAGTGATTCGAATCACATTTATTGACCAAATTCAACTTTTAATCGCTTCAAAATTTGAGTTGGATTTTTTTGTTTGGGGTATATGTGTGGAATCCTGCATAAAAAATTATACAACTGAGTGTAACATCAGTTAATTTGTCACAATTCATATATTTTAAATTATAGTCATATCTTACAACATCTTTGCTAAACATTTTTGGTCTTATGCTGTTCATCATTCTACTTTTTTGATTAATAGAGTTTCCACTCCTTGCTTGGTAATCTTTCCCCTTATCAAGTTTTATATGATTCCATACCTGATATCAACACTTTTAAAGTTTTTGGTTCCCTTTGTTATGCCTCTACTCTTCAGGCTCATAGATCAAAACTTGATTCTAAAGCCAGAAAATGTGTTTTCTTGGGATACAAGTCAGGTTTCAAGGGTTTTGTTCAATATGATTTGAATTCCAGAGAAATCTCTATTTCTAGACACGTCACTTTCCATGATCATATATTACCCTATGTCAACTCTAATGTCACTCATTGGGAGTATTTTCCTTCCAAACCTTCACCTGTTTCTCACAGTGAGCCTGACATTTTACCTGCTATACATCCTTCTTCTTTTGATGATACTTCATCCAACACATCACCTTCAACCACCCCTCCTCCTGAGTTACCTCCTATTATCAGATCTTCCAGAATCAGACATCCACCATCACACCTCAAAGACTTTGTATGCCATGTCTCCAAGCAATCATCTTCTCCTCACACTTCTACTGATTTTATTAGTTACCCTATTACTGATTCTCTTTCCTATAATAAATTGTCTAACCAACATCTCCATTTTGTTTTGTCTCTTCAAACACACACTGAGCCTAAATCATATGCTGAAGCTAGTAAATTTGATTGTTGGAAGAAAGCCATGGAGACCGAACTTACTGCTCTTGTACAAACTGGAACTTGGAAAATTGTTGATTTACCTCCAAATATCAAACCAATTGGCTGCAGATGGGTTTATAAGATTAAGCATCATGCAGATGGATCCATAGAAAGGTTCAAGGCACGTTTAGTTGCAAAGGGCTATAACTAGATAGAAGGATTATACTATTTTGATACATACTCACTTGTTGCCAAGCTTACCACAGTCAGACTTGTTATTGCTTTAGCATTAATCCATCATTGGTTCATACACCAACTTGATGTTAATAATGCCTTCCTACATGGTGAATTCCAAGAGGATGTGTACATGCAATTACCACCTTGTATCAATGTTTCTAAACCTAATCAAGTTTGTAAACTGGTTAAGTCCCTATATGGATTGAAGCAAGCCTCTAGAAAATGGTATGAAAGACTAACATCCTTATTAATAGCTCAAGGTTACAAGCATGCTAACTCAAATCATTCCCTTTTAACAAAATCTTCTGCTACTACATTCACTGTCCTTTTGGTGTATGTAGATGACATCATTTTAGCAGGCAATTCATTATCTGAGTTCAACAATATTAAATCTATTCTTCATGCTTCATTCAAAATTAAGGATTTAGGTCAGCTTAAGTACTTTCTGGGTTTGGAGGTTGCTCATTCTCAACAAGGTATCTCACTTTGTCAGAGAAAATATTGTTTGGATCTCCCTGCTGATTCAGGTCTTACTCACTCAAAACCTACATCAACTCCTTATGATCCCTCTATTAAGATTCATCATGATTCCAGTTCACCTTACACCGATAATTCTGCTTACAGAAGGTTAGTTGGTAAACTGTTGTATCTCAATACAACAAGACCTGACATCACATTTGTCACTCAACAGTTGAGCCAGTTTCTCTCTAAACTAACTCAGTCCATCATTCTGTTGCTATGAGAGTGCTTAGGTACCTTAAACTATCTCCAGGCAAAGGTTTATTTTTTCCTAGAGATTCAGCTCTTCAACTTTTAGGCTTCTCTGATGCTGACTGAGCTGGTTGCTTAGATTCAAGGAGATCCATCTCTGCACAGTGCTTCTTTCTTGGTAAATCACTGATTTCCTGGCGCACCAAGAAACTTCTAACTGTTTCTAGGTCATCTTCAGAAGCAGAGTATAGGGCACTTGTAGTTGCCACCTGTGAACTTCAATGGCTACTCTCTTTACTTCAGGATTTACAACTTCAAACCATTAAGCTGCCTGTGTTATACTGTGACAATCAAAGTGCATTGCATATTGCTGCAAATCCAGTCTTCCATGAACGTACAAAGCATCTAGAGATTGATTGTCATCTTGTACGAGACAAATTTCAAGCTGGCATGATGAAACTTCTTCCAGTCACTTCTCAGGCTCAAATAGCAGACTTTTTCACTAATGCTCTTCTCCATCAGCCTTTCAGCACTTTACTATCCAAGTTGAATATGGTAGACATTTACCATCCTTCAACTTGTGGGGGGCTAACACATCATGAAGACAAACATGAGAATAAGGAGTAGTTAGTACAATAACTTGTGCAACAAGTTATCTAGCTTTAGTTAGTTTCAGTTAGTTAGAAGAGTTTTACTACTCTATGCTATGCCTCATTGTAATATAGTACACAAATCAGAGTCTATGTTATTCATTTCTTCTTTCTCTCATAATACTAATGGATTAGATTCCATCAGAACTCCGTAATTAAGCGTACTTGTGCAAGAGTCCTTGTGTTACATCTCTTTTTTCCATTCATAAAAAAAATCAGAATGTGGTGTTTGAGACTGATTCAAAGATTGTGCTATACACACTAAAAGTTAGGAAGAACTACATCTTTATGTTTGGACGCCTTAATAATAGATGCAAATATGTAGCCCATTCTTTGGCAAGAATTGGCTACATTATTGGCTACAGTCTTATTTTTCCTACCATATTTTGGTTCGAACTTCCCTGCTGATTATTAATAATAAGCTAGGTAAAATAGCATCAATTTTTATGTTGACATATATTAATTTCCCAGTGCATAGCACCTCAGTTACATTGAAGCACAAAAATATATACACAAACTTGATACTAATTTAGAAGCCTATCTTTTGGCCAAAAATACAGTCACCATATGTAGACAATTTCTTGCAGGAACAATATCACAACTTAACATTATGGTACTGTAAGCAAAAGAAACATTGTAGACATGAACCACTTGCTTCTGCAACCTAATAATGAAATTCAAGTATAGCAAAAGAGACTCCTTTCTTAAATGAGTACAACTTCTCCTTAAATTCTTCAAACAATTTTGCCTTGCACCACAAACTTTTACCAGAGAAACTCATCCGCTCGAGCATTATACCATTTTCCATAAAAAGTTTAGCCAGCAACAGATCATGCTCTGATCCATGGACAGCTCCGAATTTCACAACCCGGAGAGTTGATGCCAAACAATCGGGCACAGCAGCAGAGTTCAAAAGCTCTTGGTCGAATTTTGATATTTCCTAATGATTAGTAATTATTAGTAATAAAAAAAAGTCTATTTCCAAAAAAACAAAGTCCAATTAAAGGTTAAAGTAAAATAAATTAATGCTAATATCCAACCTTAAAAACTAGAGTATTGAGAACCGAAGACTTTTGAAGTAATGCCAGTAAAATATCAACACTAACCGAACCAAGCTCCAAATGGCTCAACATTGTGAACTTAGGTAGAACAGCCACATCTGGTAGTGTAAGAACCTGGATGAAATAGATTACGAAAAATTATTTGTATTGAGCCAGATGGATTACAACAACTTCCCACCTCCAGACAGAACAAACATAAGTTTGAAAAACAACCTCTTTCAAATAAGAAAATGTTATTTCGACACAAATTTTGATACAGACACCGAATGCATTGTTTATCTTCTGCTACATGATTAACGCTAATTAAAGACATGATATTATTTAACCATCAATTAAATATAAGGATAATGCTGGATGGTACGTTCAGGTAAGCAATGAAAATCTATGAAGACTTATTTTCAATGTCGACCATCAATGTATTCATTCAATTAACAACTGATAACTATTCACATTATAATTGCGAACCATTTCGCTTGGCATTTATAATGTGCATTCATGAGTAGGACAAATGTGCATTTGTGCGTTTTCGTCAGTGAATTGATCATACTATATACCATTACTCTACATATAATTAACTATTTGTTTTTAGGACAAACTATATATTTGAAATGCATTAACCATGTAATAAAATTCAAGTGTATTTGTTTATGGTATCTGTACTGTGTCAGCAAACTGTGTGAAAATAACACAGTCGCTTAAATAAAATTATATACGTGAATAAACACGCCACAAATTTATATCAAATCAACATATTAGTGTGCCACTATTTACTAAATAATACTTAAATTGTTTGTGTGAGAGCTTTAAATTGATAGAAAGTTCTCAATTGATGCTCATGCTTAACAAAATGATCTTGATCTCATTATAAAGTGTGTGTGTGTGTGTGTGTGTGTGTATATATATATTCCATGCTTGGCACCAGCATGTTCAGTATAAGATTAAGTCGTTAAGTAAGATGATATGATTGTTACCTCCGATCCACAAAATTCCATACACTTCACTTGACTGAATTGTTTGAGAAGTAGAGAAGCACAAGATTGAGTTTCTTGAACACTATTCCCGAAGGAATTGTGAAGACTATTCCCGAAGGAATTGTTATCCAAAAGGATTTTAGCAGAAGCATTACGAGCTGCAGATGGATCTGATAGAATAATAGCTTGTGACATCCCATAACCACAATAAGTGAATTCTTTCATACATGAAGCAGAAAACTTGATTTTGCAGCTATGTGGCTCACGATTTACCGACATAAGGTCTTGTTTTATTAAAACACTTTCAAGTAGAGGAGCATTTAGTTCTAAAGTGACATCATCTGTACTCAACCAACAACAGTTTTTCATCTCAAACTTTTTCAGTGTTCGGAAAAGAATACCTAGAGATTCGTCCATGGTGAATATAATTCCACACAACTTGATAACATTTAGGCTTCCGAAACTACAAGTATAATAAGAACTGCAGGGAGGAACTTTGATAGAACAATAACGCATCTCAAGCACCAATTCTTCTAACTTATAAGAGTAATTAAAAAGAATATGAGATGTATAAGCAGAGAAGGGTAGTTCTAACTTTGTAGAGATAGAAAGCTTTTTTACATTTCGTTTCAAGATGCAAGAGATCCATGTATTTAGAAGGGATATATCATACTTGTTAGTGATAACAAGAGAAAAACTTTCAGCACTGTTACTTTTAGTAAGAAGAAGTGCTCTATTGACAAAGTTTATAAAGTGGGTTTTTCCACCTGATTTCTTCTTCCTTTTGGGAGAATAGAAAACACTATCATCTAAGTTCACCTTGGTGATGAAAGTCCAACAATCTATCCATCGTTTGGATAACACACTTGTACGAGCAGCGTCTTTTGTAGGGACACAAGACAGAATGTGAGTAATAAGTGAATCAGGCAGTTTGCTGATTATATCCTCGTTTACCTTATGCTTCTTATGAGTTGAACCAACAGACTCCATTAGTATAACAGTTTTCCTAGAACTATTTTTCTGCATTTTCAAACACTACCAAGTATCAATATTAATGCATAGAATATTCTTTAAATGAATCAAACACTATCTATATCAAGGGATATTGCTCACATGCATAAGTAATTTCAACAATTGGATCTATCTGGTGAAATCTCAACACATTATTTTTCCCTAATTTCCATTCTCATACCTCTCGGTCGGAAACACCACCGGTTACTTGAACTCCTCCACAAAACACAAAATATCATCATATTCATAAACTCTACTCACTCTCCAGAGAACGAAAAATTGCATTTCCTTTTTTATTTGAGAAAAAAAATAATCTACAGAGTTTTTTTTTTAAATAGGAAAAAATAACGTGTTTCTGGTTCACCATATGAGTATGTATATGAATAAAATCCAAAGATGAAAATTACTTGTGTATGCTTAAGTTCTGCATGTTAACAATGATCCAATATCATCCTTCCAAAAAAAATAAAAAATGATCCAATATCAAGTATCAAAACAATATGATCATGCATGCATTACTTAAATCAAAATTTTCTCTACACAAATTTGATAATAAAGAATAAAGAATCAAACCCACCTAAATGCCTCTAATTGAAACATGCAATATTTGAAACATTTGTGGAAACAAGAGGTTCTCACCTTTGTGTAGAAACAAGAAGAAAGATGATAGTCAAAGTTGCTTCTTTTCTTTCAGCTTTCTAATAATCTTCCCTGTTACTGCTTATTCATTGCTTATCTTAGTTTACATTGTTATTGTTGTTTGGGTTTATAAAGAGGAAGAGTAAGATAGCGTGGGAGATTGGCCTGAGTCTATGACATAATACTGCTAGGTAGCTCCTATATTGCCCTCTCCTAAACCTTTCTTATTTCTAACTCCCTTCGGTCTTTGTTATAAGAAAAAAAACCAAAAAACATCAAAAACCAATGTTATCATTAATTGTTATACATTTTTATACAATTTTACACATACACCCTTATAAAATGTTGTGAAACATTAAATACACACACTAATATTAAAAAGACAAATATTAAATGGGGGATAAAAAAGTCTTTTAAGTAATAATTACACCTTAAAAGTTGCAACATTTTCTTATAAATAGGACCAAAACTTTTTTGAAAATTTTCTTATATTAAGGACCAGAGGAGTAGTAGTATTTAATTGGGATTACAGAATTTTGAAAGGAAACGTAATTTCTGAAAGTAATTTAAATTCATTCCTTACTAACTTTTGAGCAATTGTTAGCATGCCGGACTTTTTTTTTTAACATTTTTAGTACAATTAAGGAATGGGTAAATTATGTAGTTAAGAAATTAATTTAAAACGTTATTTAAAAATTATATTTTTTGTTATAATAATTTATTAAGTAGTTGTTGGATTAATTATTTAATTAATCAATTATGGATTGACAATAATCAATTATTATGTTAATATTATATTATAAATTATGGTCTATTGTGTTAAACACTAATTAATTGATGAATATGTGTGATTGAGCTATTCTTTTTAAATGGACCTGATGAGTTGGACCATTTGGCTAAGCCCAATGAAAGGTCTCTGCCCTCAACCGTTTAGCTATTTAAACGTCATCCCATCAGTGTTAAGCATTCTGAACATTCTGTTGCTAAACGGAATCAGGGTAGTCATCCCTCTCATCCTTTTGTCATTATACTACTTCATATAAAAGAAATTCTAAAATCATATTTATGATGTGCTAATTTAAAATATTGTTAAGCACATTTTTCTATTATTTGAATATGACCGAAGTTGAGTAAATTAAGTATAATTGTTTATACATGATATTATTGTATCATATTCTCTTAAGCATAAACATTATTAATTTGTATAATTGTAATCTCACCTATCGTGGGTACAATTATGCGAATTTTATTAAATAAATTAGCATTATATTGGTAATAGTCATACCCTATCGGTGTGTTGTTATTAATAAAATCACAAAGAATGTATCCCCTTACATATCATATTCACTTCAATTGTGAACATCTATAATTTTGAGTCGAGTGATTTAAAGAGTTCGCAAGAGGAATTCTTAGTGTAATTAGGTAAGTTTCCCAGTTATTTTTGTAATGTGTCGTTAATGGGCTTTATGTATCCAAGAAGTGTAGTGGATGTATGGGCTTCTTCTATTATCGCTAGTTTGAGAAAGGCCCACTATTTGTCTGCATCTCTTTTCTTATTATACACTTATATAAAAATATAAGTCTATTCTTAACTATAAATTATTTTAAATATTATAACTAGTATTTTTTGGTGGTGTCTGGGGTTCGAACCCCGGACTTTGCATATTTTATGCATTGTGTCTACCAACTGAGTTAAGCTTACAAGGACAAATATTATAACTAGTTCGATCAAATTATATGTTTTTCCTTTTAAAACTACTTTTAAAAAAATATGATTTCTTTTAAATATTTAACGGTTAGAGAACATGTTAAAGAAAATAAAATGGTCATTAAACAAGTTAGCACAAAGTTTGATGATTGCTAATACTTTGACTAAAGGCATGTAATCAAAGAATTTTAATGATCATGTAGTACGGATGGAACTTGATCCTTTAATTTGCTTCCTCTTACTGTTTTAAATGTGTTGTTTATGATTCATACCGTGTTTAAATCGATTAAGATAATTTTACACAGGCTTAACAACTTATGATTCTTTTTGCAAAACAACCGACAAATTTCAGTTACATACCGAGATAAAATCACATGTGAAAGCCATGTGGAATTTGAAATTTCTATGAGAAACTCCTCACGGGAGTACTGATGTGGTACTAACATTTTTTGCACAAAATAAATTATTCAGATAACATAATTTTGTTTTGCTCGACTATGTTACCTTGAACGATTGTATGATTGTTTAGTCTCGATTGTAAAATTGAGAAGAGGTAATGGCAACAAGCTTTTGAGTTCCTAGATTTATTTGTTTAAACTTTACAATCCTTCAATTGATACTAGTATATAGAGGTAATGTACTTAGAATTTAAATACTTAGAAATACGAGAACCTGTTCCGATAATGGTGTCGGTGAAGTGAAATACTTGTCGAGATTATGGATTGAAGTTGACTTTAATATCCTCATACCAGAAATGAACTAGATTGTGACTTTGCACCAATTTTTTGATTTGGATTTCGGAAAGAATGTTGAATCTTTCTGACATTGTTAAGATGTAGTTCTCTCTGAACCAACAATGATGTCAGAAACATCGAGTTAGACTGGTGTTGTCGAAGCACTATTTTTTACTTGCCAATATGTTGGATAGCTCTAGTTAGAACGTTGCTAGTGTAAAATTCAACCATTAAAGTATTGGATTGACGACAACGCTAGCGACACTTTAGTCGGAGAATTAGAGACCAAAATAATTGATGTGTGAGACGCTTTTAAGACATGAATCAAATTTGAGTTATGCTTAGAGCCTAGAGATCCAACATCTAGTAATGGTGTTTGACTTGAAATTTTCTAAATCATATAATATTACTACGATAAATTTGAAACATATTTTACAATCCCTCCCAACTATCATCTTTAAAAAGATGCACTTAAAATGAGATAGTAATAAGCACGCGATGTTGAATGATATGGTACAATTTAGCATATATGATTTGTGACAAATAAGCACATGTTATACTTGTTGTATTATTGTTTACATAAACTCTTCAACCAAAAGTTTAGTTCAAAGCCTGAAGTGATTCGATTTAATTTATTTACTATCTTTAATTTATTTGATGTCTTGATCACGCAAACTATTTAATGAATTATTTAATATTTGATGCATAAATCATTAAAACATGAAGACATCCTAGTGAAGGCTTGATTCCAATTTAACATGCTTCATTGGGTGAGATTATTCCTCCTCCAATGGAAACTTGATTTCATATCCATTTGGCATGTAGAAGTTTAATCATAATATCAAATCTCTATGACCTTCAAATACTTCCTTCGATATTTTTAACGAGATTCACAACATCAACAAATTAATTATAATTTACCTATCCTTTTGGTACATTTTGTAGGATTGATGTTGTGAATCTCGTTAAAAATATCGAAGGAAGTATTTAAAGATCATAGAGATTTGATATTAAGATTAAACTACAACATGCCAAATGGATATGAAATCAAGTTGTTTCTATTGGAGGATGAACAATCTCACCTAAAGAAGCATGTTAAATTGAAATTAAGCTTTCACTAGGATATTTGGATGTTTTATGCACCAAATATTTAATAAGAAATTAAATTGTTTGCATGATCACAATGTCAAAGAAATTAAACAATTATACAACTTCTGTATCATAAGTTAATTTGTCACAAATCATATATGTTTAAATGTAGCCATATCTTACAACATCTTTTGCTTGATTATTATCTCGTTTTCTCATTTCCATTGACCAATTAAGTGGAGTAACAAATCCATCTTTCTTATGATCATAATTCATGGGAGGGGGTGCAAGAATATGTTGCAAAATTTTCATAAAAATATAATATAATTTAGAAACTTTTGAGTCAAACATAATCACAAGAAAATGTATGTCAATCCCCCAAGGAGAACCTTAAATTAAATATGTTAATGTTCAAATAAATTTATGTTTTAACAATATCAAAATATGATAAACAACAATGGTTTTTATTTGTTTGAACTAATGAATAATTAAACTCAAATTTCTTTTAGTCAAAATACTCACAAATCCACATACGATCTAAAGGGTTCAATTTGAAATAAACATTTACCTTTATTCTATTTTTAAAGGAGTATTGAAACCATCAAGTGAAAATATACTATAGTACGATCTTTATTAAATGATCTAGATCTACAACCATGTAATTATGTAGTTGGAGATCATTCATTTTCAATAAAATCGAAGAACCTATAAAGTTTTATAATTGTTCAGCCTTAAGAAAAATCAGGCACACATTTTATATGAAGTCAAGATAACCAGAAACGGACACTGTTATATGTCCGATCTTAACATAACTTTAAAAGACCGAAGAAAAATATAAAAATATCAAAAACATGAATTATGTAAAATTTTATTCATTGAAATAAAATCAACTAATTCAAAATCATCTATAATAGATCAAGGATATTCTATATTAATTTCATAACTATTAAAAATTAACACAAAATTATGTCTTCTTTCCGGGCTTACCTTTTTCCCATGTTTAATAAAAAAATTCACGATCTCTCGTTGAAGTTGCAGAAACAAACAACATAGAAGCAAATAATAATAGGTACACGTAGAAGTACAAGCCAACATCAATGACTTTCATTTGATCTATCATAAAATGGTATTCCTCGAATCAGGTTTGTTGCATCTCTATAGATCTAGAAAAGAACAAAAAACACAAGATTAATCAAAGAGATCCAACAAAAAAAATATAGATCAATATATGATAAAATAAAATAAATATCTTTTAATTGAAAACTCACACGCACACAAGCACAATTGGATTGACTAAAATAAAATCACAAAGGATGTATCCCCTTACATATCATAACCACTTCAGTTGTGAACATCAATAATATCGACACGAGTGATTTAAAGATATTAAAAAGCCTACTGAAAGATAATATGAACATAGAGAGAGATACCAAGAGCGAGAATGCAAGAGGCGGCAGCCGCACGTATTGTAATACTGAACCTAGAAACACATTTATAAAGAGTTCGCAAGAGGAGTTCTTGGTGTAGTTAGGTTAAGTTTCCTAGTTATTTTTATAATGTTTCGTTAATGGGTTTCATGAGTCCAAGAAGTGTAGTGGAAATTTTATTACTATCTCTAATTTGAAAAGGGCCCACTTTTATTCTGCATCTCTTTTTTTAGGAAATTTTATCATATACCCCTACATCTATACTTTCACTTTTACAAATTAACAAAAATTCCAATTTTACCCTTTTTTTATTGAACTTTTTTTTCCACCCTTACTATCAAAATTTATGCCAACATGAGTTCACCCCTAGATAGTAGTGTAGATACATGTTTCTCGAAAAACTATTTTAAATATTTCCGATATTTATTTTATGTAGTTCTCCATAAAGCACTGTTCATATAACAACAACAGTATGAATAATCATACAAAAACCAATGTGAATAAACAATTAAATTGTTGAAAAGGTTTTTGAATTTTTTTTTTGTTCTTTCGATAGGGTTCGTTCCTTTATCAGTTGCTCATCATCCTACCCACTGTTCCTATAACAACTAATGTGAATCAAATATTAAATTAAATAAAATTAGGTCACCTTAATAATTATTGTAACCAGTGTTAATAGTAGCAATTGAATATGGATAATGAAGAAGGTCGATGGAAAACATGGGTGTGAAGAAGTTTAATTGAGTTACTACCAAATCATTACAAGCAAAATCAAATTCACTATACAGTTTCCAATTCACGGTATCCCGACGGGAAAGCTTCAACTGCATTATTAATAATCAAATCCGGAAACGTGTTCAATGTGCAAACACAGACAAATTGAACCTCATAATTGATTTTGAAAAACTCACTATCGTTGTCTCATCCGAAATTAATCCAAAATCAAATTCGGTAATCCAGATCTGTTATACAAACGCAAAGACAAATTGAAACGAAAAGAATTAATTCTGGAAAACTAGCTATCACAAAAAACTGATGATTATGGACACGAAGACGTTGAACCGGAGGACAAGATTCTTTACAAGAAGATGAGATTTTAGAGAGGAGATGAATTAATGCTTTGTCCTACCCGGAAAACTTAGAATGTGTTTTCTCGAAGGTTTTCACGTAGGGTGAACAGGCAAATTTTGGAGAAAAAGAAATATAATGGTTTTTGAACTTTATATTGAAGGGTAATGCTGGCAATTCAAGTAGAATGTAAGGGTGGGGGTATAGATGCAAGGGTACAAGGTAAAACTTCCCTTTTCTTATTATACACTTATTCATAGACTCTCTAAGATCAAAAATAAGACAAACTTATTTCAAGTTTGAGAGATGGAGATAATATTATCAACGAACCTCAACAAATTTCTAATCATACAGTTAATTATTATAGGCATTTATTTTGCACTAACCCTTTTTTGCAGGATCAGTTACTTGGAGAGGAAGTTATTCCAAACCTGGTTGGAGACAACACCAATCAAATGCTCACTGTTTTGCCTACTCATGAGGAAATCAAATCAGTTGTTTTCAATCTCAACAAAGATGGAGCCCCTGGCCCTGATGGATTTGGGGCATTCTTTTTTCAAACCTTCTAGGAAATTATTCGTAAGGAGCATATAGATGCAATCATGCAGTTTTTTTGTCTCAGGATGGATTCTTCCCAATTATATTGCTAACACCTTAATTCTGATTCCTAAGCACCCAAATGTAGACAGTGTGGAGAAATATAGACCCATTGCCATGACCAACTTTTAATTCAAGGTTAAATCCAAAGTTATTGCTGACAGGCTTGCTAGCATCCTCCCAAAAATTGTTTCTAATAATCAGAAAGGTTTAATCAAAGGCATAAACATTAAAGATTGTCTTTGTCTTGCATCAGAAGCAATCAACATATTGAACAAGAAAACATTTGGGGGTAACTTAGCTCTTAAGATTGATATCACAAAGACTTTTGATACACTTCATTGGAGTTTTCTATTGAAAGTTCTCAGTTTCTTTGGCTTCAATAACACTTTTTGCAATTGGATAACTTCCATTCTTTCATCAGCTACTCTATCCATATCTATCAAGGGCACTCAACAGAGTTATTTCAAATGTATTAGAGGTGTCAGACAAGGTGACCCATTGTCTCCACCCCTTTTTTTTAATAAAACTTTTCTTTGAGTTTGGTGGCAAAGGATGGGGGTTCTGCGGGGTGCCAACCTAGTTGGGATGTCGTTGCTTCCCCTTGATGCCTGCCCATTCTCCTGGCTTAGCAAAAAAAAAAAAAAGTAGAGGGATTTTCAAACTTGTGGATGAAGGCAAGGTTAAGCTGATCACTAGAGCTAGAAACATTTAACTTCTCTCACATTGTTTCTATGAAGATGACATCATGATTTAATGTAGAGGTAATTTTGATATATAGCCTATCAGTGCAGGCCAGGTTATCAGTGCCTATCAGTGCATGTCAATTTATCAATGCTTAGAGGTCAGGTAATCAGTGCTTAGAGGTCAGGTTATCAGTGCGGGTCAGGTTATCCGATATAAAGTTTCTATTTTAAACTTCTTATCATTTGCAAATTTACACATAATAGAAAAACCCAATTAGTCAAAGGGCTTGTGATAAAGGAGAGAGGGAGTATTTCTGTTATGGGAAAGCTTGTACCACTTGCAGACGATACAATCTCACTGCTTGAATTATTATGTCTCTGTTTCCAAGCAGCAAGCATGCATCTACTATTCCTAAGTCCAAATCCAAACATAGCTTCTCAATTCCTAAAACCCATCTGAGAGCTTATTGCTTTTGAACTGAAACAAAAAAGAGCTTTGCTCTTATATATTTGCTTGATTAATTGTCTTTCAGTTTTTTGCCATTTTTTCCATTCCTATTGGAAAAATGAGAGAAAAAACGCAAAACTAAAAGATAATGATGGAAAGTTATCTCATATATTTTCTGCATTTTTAATTTCTACTACACTATCAAGAGATACACATTATTAATTTGTTTCCTTAATTTTTCAATTTGTGATTGAAGTTTGATTTAATATTTTGTTGTTATTGTTTGCAGATCATTTGTGATCGCACTATCAATAGCACACGTTGTTCTGTTAATTCATGTTGGAAAATATGTGGAAAATTGAATAATTGACTAAACACAAATTCCCATAATGGGTAGAACTAGTGTAATGTGACTTGAAAAAAGTGGAAGTCTCACATCGGATAGATCACACATTAGTAGTGTTTATATAGTGGGGGTGTACCTCTAATAGGGGTACATAATTATGTGAACGAAGTAAGCACTAGAGAAAAAATATATATTGATATATATATTTTATTATTTGGAAATGATAAATTAAATAATTAATTTAATCATTAATAGAAAATGTTTTCTTAGTCCCCAAGTTTTGCTAAAATATTTTGGAACACAATCTAGAATATTTTGGAACAGAGTCTGAAATATTTTGGTAGGCAATCTAATATATTTTAGTGCATGATCTTAAATATATTTTGATACTCAATAATATATTTATGCACAGAATAATATATTTTTGTACTCAATATGATATATTTTGATACTCAATTTGAGATATTTAGATCTAATATGTGAATTACTTGCTCCCAAAGTTTCTCACTTATTAGTTGTGAACTTTCTCTATAAATAGAGAGCTCAAAAAGTGCATTCGACACACCGAAATTCACGGTTGATGATTGCTGTGTTTTTCCTCTCTTCTCCCTCATTCGACTTTTGTTGACAGGTCTTTATCATTTTTCTACTCCTTCTGTCCCTTCGGAATTAAGAGTGTTCTTAAAACCATAGTCCCTCTTCGATTTATTGTCCTTTTGGAAATAAGAATGGTCTTCAATTATTTATGCCTCTTTAGAATAAATAATGTTTAAGATCATGATCCCTTTTTCGGTATAATAAGATGATCTTAAAAATATATTCTTCTTCAATTCTTGAAGAAGTTAGATGTTAGAATAATAATAACACCATATTTGAGTGGTACCATAGTTGGAGAAGTTAAAATTAGAATGATGATAACACCATATTTGAGTGGTCTCAACACCATAATAGAGTGGTCACAATACCATATTCGTTTCAGTATTAAATAGTGGGCTTAGTACCATATTTGAGGGTGTTATTTCTCGAACGACTATTTACGGTGCAACACGTAATCGAATAGGTGAACTGAGCTGTTTTACCCTGGAGGTGCATGGTTGTTAGTCTACCTTGCACAAACTCCGCTAGTGCCGTGAAACGTCTTAAAGAAAGCGACATGGTCGTGATTCAACCCGGCATTCCATTCGGTGGTGATTTCGATTTTATTAATTAAAAGGTACGTTTCTGAACTCGAAAAACAACAATTCATAATCCTGGTACGAGGTTCATGCTCTTCAAATATTTCAGAAGGCTTCAAGTTCTTTCTTTTTAGTGATTTAATCTATTTGATCAAAAAAATATAATAAAATAATAACTTGTTATCTTTGACGGGTAACCGTGAGACTAATCTTTTTAGTGTTGTGGGACTTAAATTGTCAGCAAACTGTCCCTAAAAGTTTTATCGCCAATGGAAGAAAAACTCACTACACTTTTAATACTGCTAAATTCCCAAGCCCGAGTTCAAACTCGAGACTTTTTATCTTTTATATACCATAATTAGTATCTTTGACCACATTAGATACCCCAAAGTATCCCCACGGCTTTGGTCGTTTGGGTCCACTATGAGACTAATTCTCGAGTTGGCAACATTTCATCTAGTTTTTTTTTCTTCCGTTAGAAGGTATATCTACCTCTCAAATGGACGACTCTAAGAATTAATAACGGTTCTTTTGCTCGAGATAATCATGTTGTCAAAACTCCCACCATGATGTTAGTCGAACTCGGTTCGTTGGCTAAGCTTCTTGGATTAATTCAGACATTTTTATTTTACATGTTGTATTGTTATATCCTAACTTTTTTTTATTGGTTAAAGCATACTTATATCTTTAATTTATTTATTGGTTGTCATGATTGGTTACACATGATTGTAATGAAATTCAATTTGCACAGTCTACCTTTAATATTGGATTTTATTGTCTACATTTTTCTAGTTCTAACTTGTTAATAATTACACTTTTCCATCGAAAATAAGAGTAATGTGTTAATGTCCTCACATTTCCAAATGTTGCCCTTGTTTCTTTTGCCTTCATCCATAAATAGTATCGGTTGGAAGTGTTCCAACAATATCTTTTTACTTTGACTTTCAGATTTTGACTCTAGTCACAAAGAAGAGGAGAAGAAAAGAAAATCAATGGAAATTTTAATTTCTGTTGCAGGAAAAATAGCATAATATACCGTTGCTCCTATTGGACGTCAAGCAAGTTACTTGATATTCTACAAAGGCAACTTCAAGAAGTTAAAGGATAATGTTGAAGACCTTGAGGCTGCAAGAGAAAGAATGACCCATTCAGTTGAAAGAGAAAGGGGTAATGGTAAAGAAAGACCTTGAGGCTGCAAGAGAAAGAATGACCCATTCGGTTGAAAGAGAAAGGGGTAATGGTAATGAAATTGAAAAAGATGTTATGAATTGGTTGGAGAAAGTGAACAAGGTCATTGAGAAGGCGAATCGGCTTCAAAACGATCCTCGCCGTCCCAATGTTGGGTGCTCAGCATTGTCATTCCCCAACTTGGTTTTACGTCATCAACTAAGTAGGAAAGCCACAAATTTGCAAAAGATGTTGTTCAAGTTCAAGGAAAAGTGATTTTTGATCAATTTGGTTACCTTCATAGATGTAGTAGCCTCCTCCTCAACAAGAGATGGTGAAAAGTATGACACAAGGGAGTCGCTTAAGGAGTACATTGTGAAGGCTTTAGCAGATTCTACTTCATGCAACATTGGGGTCTATGGGTTGGGTGGGGTCGGCAAGACCACTAGTGGAGAAAGTTTCTCAAATAGCCAAGGAACATAAATTGTTCGATAATGTGGTTAAGACACGAGTATCGAAAAATCCATACATCAAATTAATTTAGAGGAGATTGCAGATTTTGAGTCTACGATTCGAAGAGACGACTATTCTTGGCAGAGCACAACGCCTAAGGCAGAGAATCAAGATGGAGAAAAGTATCCTTATCATTCTAGATAACATATGGACCATACTTGATTTGAAAATAGTAGGGATTCCATTTGGCAATGAACATAATGGTTGCAAATTATTGATGACAACTAGAGATCAAGAAGTGTTACATGAAATGGATGTTCCAAAGGAGTTCACTTTCAAACTTCAACTTATGAATGAAAATGAGACATGGAGCAATTTATGACCGGAGTTGTGGTTGAAGATAGAAATTTGAAAGAGGGAGCAGTTCAAGTTGCCAAAAAATGTGAAGGTTTGCCTCTTAGGGTAGTGACTGTAGCACGTGCAATGAAAAATAAGAGGGACGTTCAATCTTGGAAAGATGCACTAAGGAAATTACAAAGTGATGATCATACAGCGATGTGTTGGAACAAGGGTGTTTCACAAGTCACCTATTGAGTTTTGACAATAACAAGGTATTAAAAATAATCAATTGGATATGCTAAACAATTTGTTCAAGTGTGCAGGATCCATAATCAAAGTACTATTC
>Ga0228710_1004215_pt1 | contig 22704 bp, 7 predicted proteins | sample MedpolnodulmetaG_FD_177995 | JGI IMG/M metagenome (GOLD analysis project Ga0228710, IMG submission 177995) | Root nodule microbial communities from Medicago polymorpha collected in Santa Monica, California, United States - pink nodules | ecosystem: Host-associated > Plants > Roots > Nodule...
TTATTTCATATTTGACCTCATTTATTCTTAAAATCAGGTTTTGAAATTTACTCACAAAAACAAAATTTACAATATATTTACAAAACTGCCACCTTATTTATATTTCACACCTTTTTTTAATAAAATAGGTATAATACACATAATTCTTATGTCAATTTTGCACTAGTGCCTAGATCCAAAAGGCACACCATAACAATTAAATAAGACTATTAATAATTATTTACAAGCAAGATAAGGTATCTCTCTAATGGATGATTAGACTACGGTAGAATCTCGAAAATTGGGGCGTCACATGCCTAATGTTAGTCTCTAAAAAATCTACCATTATACTCCCTCCGGTCTCAAATGTAAGAAGAAAAAAAAATACACGCATATTAAGAAAGTGGATTGACCACATTTAAGTCATTATAAAAAGTGATATTTTTCTAATTTTACCCTTTCTTGGAGTAGTAAAGACATTAATGATGAAGTGAGTTTGATGAGAGTAAACTTGGAATTGTAGCATTTAATGGGTTCATTTTACTATACTTTTTCTTATATTTGAGACCACCAATTTTATTTTTTGTTTCTTATATTTGAGACCGGAGGGAGTAGCTGGTAAATTAGATTAAAAATATGGGTCTTGTTAACCGGTGCCCTGGGCACTGGTTAAGGAATCCAAAAGTAGAAAAATTGTTTTGGCAATATAAACTGTTACTTTTGACTAATTAATTATTACACAACTTTTTAATAAAATATTATCTCTTTTAGCTGCTTAACCAATGCCCCAGGAACATTTGTTAAAATTCTCCTAAAAATATTCATGTTGACATTAGGAGTATCAAACCAACTATTTCACATATTGAGGAATCATTATTTTCTCAAATTCAAGAAGGACCACATCATAGATGACATTAAATGATACAATATTTCACTACAATACATACTCAAACGAATGTAAAAGTTTCTAGATTAACTTGTTACATAATCTTTTTCAGTTTTGACTCATCCAACAATGGTAAAATATAACACAAATAATGGTCTCTTGTAATACAAGATGCAAATAATTATATTAATAAAAACACATCCTAAATTACACAAAATAGAAATAAGTCCACAAAACCATTTTAGATTTCCATTCATACAAAAATTCAAAATAAACCATGATGAATGGTTTCTTATAAGGCTATCTCCATGGATTATTGCACTAAAAGTATCCACTAAGTTTCTGCAAGCTAGATTCAACAAGTCCTTAATTATATTTCAAATAATTGTCCACGATCTTTGCTACATTTCAAAAATGCTATATATTTTTTGTTCTAGCATGCCTTGCTTTTTATGAATTGAAATATAATAGCGATTCTAGAAAGTATGAAGAGAGTGACCATCTAAACAAAATAGATAAAGCAAGATCCATAACAATAAATGGGTTCTTTATTTGTTTTAGACTACAATAATAATTATGACATGCACAACTGAAAGACCGACCTCTTTGGGTACAAGGTAAATTCATAATAACCACCATCATATGACTCTTGGGTGGAAACAAGAAAAGAATTACATATTTATTTCTCCAATTGAAAGAAGACTTTCTTTGTAAATTATAGGCTTGTCCCAAAATCCATCTCCTGTAAAGCTGAGTTCTTCAATCACCTGAGTGTTTAAATCAAAATAGACTAGTTTTCCATCTTCTTTTGTAAAGAATGTCTGCCTTCTTTCCTACTCCAATAGGACACTCAATACAAGATAATGGTCGAACAATAAAGAGTTTAAACCATGATTCCTTCACACCAAGTTCCCCCAAAATACATATATGGAAAGTATCCACATTTGAATAATTTGAAATCAAAGCAATTGATCCATTTAACACCATTAAGTCTCTCCAAAAAAATTCAAAGTCTAAACTATCTTCTCCTAAGAGTATGGGTGTTACAACGAATTCCTCGGTGCTTAGTTCAAAGGACAAAAGATATGCTTTATCATCTTCATCATCAATAAATTCATTTTGACCCCACCAGTGAAACACTCCATCTAGACACACTCCTTTTTCTTCAATACCGATAGGGACATCAACTTCAAGTTCCCTCCATGAGTTACTTTTTAAGTTGTATATCTCCCAAAAAGAATCGTAAGTTGCATCCTCTAACAACATCACATCAATATCATTTTTCGGAAAACAGAATACATGTCGAATCACTTTATAGTCATCTATAACACAATCATAACCAAAACCATATTTAGCGATATCAACATTTATATATGGTACAGACTCAATAGGGCTGGTAGGAACAACCTTGAATTCTTCTGTAGCTGGATTCCATAATACAACTCTTACATTGGGTAGGAAAAAACTAGTTAGACAAAAAATCCCATTAATGCTACTAGAGCCCGAAATTTGAAATTTAGGAACATCCTCTTGAAATGGATTTGGCCAATCTAGTTTGACCCTATTCTCAAATTTGCCACCAGAAAGAGAATACAACTCAAGCTTGTTATCATTCATAGCTTGATATAGGAGGAGAGATGTATCATCATAATAAGAATGATTATTGGAAAAGAATCTTTTGTGGAACAAGCTTTTAAAATAAGGGTTTTCAAACAAAAGGGTCCACGATTTGCAAACACATTCAAAACGTTTCAAAGATTTTATAGATAGATTTGACAAAATTGACGGGACAAGATCATTAGGTATAGAATTACTAACCTTTTTATTTTTTGCAATCACAAATTTCGCCATCTTCGCACTTGAATAATAAGAGGAGAACGATAACAAATTAGGAGGCGGCTAATGGAACAAGAAGAAAGGAAGTCAGATAAAAAATTAGGGTTGTAATAGTGGGTTGGGCTAGGCTGGGTTGGGCTAGGCTGGGTTGGGCCATCTTAAGTAATAAAAAAGGATAAGAAAATTGTTGTTCACACTTGTGTTAAGGCTGAAAAACACCACAAAAATATCCAAATGCCCTGGCGGTAATTAAGTGCCGATGCAAAGAACCGACGGTAGTTAACTGTCGCGGCATCCATCGGCAGTTAACTTCTGTTGCGATCCTGATACAAATCCAGGAAGAACCAGCATTGTTCTCTCATCCATTATTACTCTCAACTCAAAATCTCTATCAAAATCTCTCTAAAAATCTCATCCAAATTTATTCAACAAAACCACAAGTAAGTAATCATAGTGCTTTTAACATACATTTTATTTGTTATAATTTTTTTTTCTTTTCTTATAATTTTAGTTTTAGGTTGATTTAAATTTTGTCGTTTTTCTTTTTTTATAATTTTAGTTTTAGTGTAGATTTACAAGTAAGATATTGTGATTCATTTTTAGAGTAGATTTAAGTTGATTAATTTCGTTAAAATGTTTGCATGTTTATGTCATAGTTATGAGTTTTAGGGTTTATGTATAATTTGCACTCCAAGTGTTTGATGAAATGTTTGAATGAGTTTTTCATTGACTGTTTAATTTCTTATGGTGTAGATTTGAAACAATGGAAAATTTGTTCAAAGCTCAAGTACGTTTTCAACGGAAAAGTCAAAGAATGAAGAGAACACAACATATATTCTAGGAAATCAACTTTATAGGTTTTCACATTGAATTCATTCGTATAGGATGAGTGTCACAGAAGGGAATGCACCTCTAAGAGGTTTCTTTGAATTAGATCGTGCTCCTCTGTCAATTGAAACTTGTCAGTTGGCAGGGCAGTAAGATTCAATTCAAAGCAACCTTTTGGAATGCATTCTTTTCTGTGATGACGCAAATGCACCTCCAAGAGGTTCTTTTGAGCTTGATCATGCTCCTCTATCAATTGAAACTTGTTAGTTGGCGGGGCAGTAAGGTTAAGTTCAAAGCAACCTCTTGGAATGCATTCCTTTCTGTGATGACTCATCTTATATGAGGGAATTCGATGTGAAAACCTATAAAGTTGATTTGCTAGAATACATGTGTTGTGTTCTCTTCATTCTTTGACTTTTCAAAGAAAGTTGCAAATCTCTACCCGAAGTATATGACACTTCAATGTCAAGATTTTCAGTAAACTTCCAAAAATTAAACTTAAATCTAACATCATGATGATACCGCGTATTTAGGGAGAATGTAATGTAATGTAGATGAAAATAAAACTAAATAAAATTGTGTATTTTTTTAATTGATTTTGTGTATTTGTGCAACTTTATTCGAATTTATTCAATATGCAACTTTAATCAAATTTATTCAATACGCAACGATAATCGAAATTATTCAATACGCATCTTTAATCAAATTTATTCAATACGCAACTTTATTCAAAGTACCAAAATGTAAATCAAAATGTGCAACATATAAAAAAAAAAAACATCCAAAACAATTAGACATTACAAGCCATTACATTTAATCATCTTCCTCGTCACATAAGTAAATTGGGTTGTCCTCGACAGTCCCTGGAGAACATGCTTTTGGTTGAGGACGAAAGTAGCAAGTCCTTCTACTGCTCCTCAACGTTGAATGATCGTACACTGGCACCTTCGAATTGCTTTTTTTAACAGAACCATCGCATTCGATTCCGTGTCATGTCACTGTCGAATTTACTTTCTTCTTCTCACCCTCTTTTTTTAATTGAGCAGCATTGCCCTGTTTCTTAGACATATCTACACAATTCAAAAATCGGATCAAAACTTACTCTAATCCTAAAATTTCTACCACAAATTCCTAACAATTTTTACAATTTCTAACAATTCCTAACGATTTCTAACAATACCTAACAATTCCTAACATTTCCTAACGCAATTCAATCAATTCTACTCTAATCAGCATCTAACAAATCAATTAAATCATAAACATCTAACATCATAAAATCAAAAATCAAAAATCAACAAAACCTAACTATGTGACAATTTATCCAAAAAAAATCTAATAATTCAATCAAAAAAAAGCCAATGTAATAGGATAATAAGCACTTACTTGATTTTGTGTTTGTAATTGTCGTTGAATGACTTAGCTTGGAGAAAATCGAACCTAAGAATCTCAAAATCGCAACAATAGAGTTTTGAAATTCCTATCTCTGTTCTGTTCTTATAACAGATCATCGGCAGTTAACTGTCGTCGGTTCATTGCATCGGGAGTTAACTGCCGTCGGAGCATTTGCATCTTTTACGATGTTTTTCAATCTTTTAAGAAGTGTGAACAGCAACATTCAAAGGATAAACTCCGGTAGAAATAAGGAATAAACTATAAGGGTAAAAAAACAAAAATTATGAATATATAAAAGTAATATTTTGATATAACTCATTTACAAACAAAAATAATATATGAACAATCTAAACGTAAAAAATAAAATAAAAAGGAAAAATTACACAATTCGTCCCTTAACTTAATTTTATGAAAGACGTCATCAAAAACAGTTAACTTCGTTTCTTGAAAACAAACAATAAATGGTTTTTTCTCCCTCATCAACTGACTCACCTCCCTCCTTTTTTCAAACCCACCTAACCCCCGTATATTCCAGGAAATAATCTTCATTACTACCACACTGCACCACACCTACCTCCCCTCCCCCACACACCCTCACGGTCTATTCCCCCTTCCCACCTCCCTCTTGATTTTTTTCTCCCCACCCCAAACAACACATTAAACATATTATTTTTATCTCCATTGAACTTTAGACCAACCCCTTTCCCTATCCCCCGAACATCCTCACCCGAATATTTATCTCCATATTATTTTTATATAATCAAAATATTTTTATCTCCCCGAACTTTAGACATGACTGAGCATGTACTGTAAGATGAGAATTTTTTTGTAGGGTGCGTCATTGATGGGTTTATGATATAATAAAGATTATTAGATTCACATTTGACTTCAATTTTCCCTTCCAAAATTTGATCCTACAGAGTAAAATTGTCATTAGTAAAGGTGGCAAGAGAATAATGAGAACAAGTCAATCGTCTAACAGAAATTCAATTAAATTAAATTAAATTGACATCCATACACATAAAGGACATATGTAACTAACATAAAAGGGAGGATTTGGAAAGCCTTAATCGCTTGAGATTATGTTTTGAAACCTTTGGTTGAGACTAAACTAAGTAAGTAACCAGATATATGTTAGAACCAAGTAGGTTCAAAAAATAATACCTCTATATTATGTTTTAATGATAACAAGATTAATAATAAAGAAATAATGTGTCTATTAAATGTATCTATGAGCATGCAGGATGGTATAAGACAACTGAAAGAATAATGTCATCTTCTAGTCTTAATGTAATCAGTTGAACATCCAAGCAAAGAAAGACGTACAACTATCTTTGAAGTAATGACAAATGGTCATTATGTCCAAGACAAGTTGATCAAGATCTTAAGCAAGCAATCAAATCCTTTGATCAACACATTGTCAACAAATGCATAATTTGTTCCAAGAAATCCAAGCCATCGTCTGGACCTGATGATTATGTGTGTGGTCAATTGTATTTACGCCTATATCATCATTTGGACAGGCAATCATCTGGATGATTGGTATATTCAAATACCAATACCATGATTTGGATCAAGTACTGAAGATCACGGGTCTAACTCTGATTTACTAAAAATCTACTAAGATCTTCAAAGTACAAAAAGTGGTTCTCTCAGAACTGTCACTTCAAGGACAAAGAGATTCAATGGATACTTGTACTTTGAAGTATGTATCCTCACACAACTATATCTTACGCTGAGAGAGTTGTTGTTGTTGTTGTTGATGTTGTAATCAGCGATGGTGTCTCAAAACACCACATCCATCAATGTGAAGTCTGACAACCCGCATATTTGAATATTTCCGTCCAGTTTATAACCAGCCAAATAATTCCTTAAGGTCTACTATTAATTGGCGTAGGTATCTTATAAAAAAAACGAATGTTATTTGAACAATCAAAACTTTTATTTAAAGAACCAAAACTTGACAACGTATTTGACAACCGTATGAAAATACATCATTTATAACTATTAATTTGACTTGATGAGAGAGAACAAACTAATTAAAAAACGAACTCGTATATTTTCAATATATAAATACGTTGTTGGACAACTAAATGTTTGTCAAAATAACATTTCTCAAAGATAAAAGTCCTAGGTGTTATTTTAATTACCACTAGTTATTAAGGAAAAAAAAACATTGTTCATAGTGAATGAATTTAGTGTTTGGAAAATTCTACTATGTCGTTGCATATTTAACGGTTTCAAAACTGTCATTTTAAAAAATGAATTAAAAATCAATTTAAATATAATATTTTTTAAAAAGTTCATAATGAACTTCAAAATGAGAAATTTAAAAGACACTAAAAGAAATGATGACAGAAACATAACCACGGGTGTGCAAGAAGCTCATAGTCATATATCAGAAGTTGAGGAGCAAAACACAATGTATAGTTTAAAGAGTTTCGTGGTCATCAAGGCAAAGCACAAAAGGACAAAATATTGATTAGTTTATAATGGCTAGTTCCTTGCTTGTTCACCAAGAATGAAATTCTATAAAGGAAATCATCATTCAAATGAGAACACACCTCTCCACAACACTGACTCTATCAAAATCTTTTATGTCAGCATAATCACTTGATCTGAAAAAGATCATAAGAAAAAAAATAAAAATTGCTTGAAAGAAATTAGAATCATCTTCTAACTTGAGATTCATTCTCAAACATTAGATAGTAAACATAAATACACTAAAGCTTCAATTATATCATTGGAATATCATTTTAAGTGTATTTGAAAATTTTGACAAAAAAATGTATTTAAAAATTTCAGATTCACCTTAGTCTGATTAGATTGAACTTAAACAGAAAAGGGAGAAATGTCATTGTGAGATAAAATTAATCATTGTTAGATCAAAATCACAACAATTGTGTGCACTTGTATCACTGATCTTCTTTAGAGTATAAAGGTGAATTGTGCAGTAGCTAAAGTCTGAAGAGGTTGTCCAAAACTTGTATGGTCAGGTAAGCCAAGAAAAGAATTGAAAAAGTGCAGAAGTTGAGAGGGTATCTCAAACCACCATAGTGAAAAATCTCACAATTTATGACGACTGGACTAGATTGGGTGAATCAAAATAACTTCAATGTGTCGTCTTCTCTATCCTTTTTATCATTTATTTGGTAGTCCAGAAGCAAGCTCAATTACTCCTTGTATCAAATTCATTTTGATATACTTCAGATTATCAAATCTAAACTTCTTCTCATAGTTGAGAAGTTGCCAAAAATTTCAAAGGGCAATTCAAACTCCTCAATTCTTGTGACTAATATTTTTACTTCGATAGTTACAACTGGGACGATCATTTTCGAAAACCATAACATGACATATTAAGTAAAGAAATGATAAAAAAAAAAATGCAGCAAAGCCAAATACAACAAAACAGTATTCAATAGTGGAACAAAATACTAGTGAAATCTTTTCTTTTATTTTTTTTTAAAAAGAATACTAGTGAAATCTTATGTGTGTTAGAATAAAAAAATTGTTAGAGGAACATCAAAAACCAGCAATGGAACATAGGAAATTCCAACTATTTAACGAAAGCCGAAGTAAAACGGATAGCAATAATTGAAGCATATCTATTTTTCAATGCAGGCTTTCCTTCAGAGTAGTATTATGAATCTTGAATTTGTAGAAAAGAAGATCATAATGATCAACAAGAAAGTAAACATAAGACCATTCATGAGAGAGATACTCCTAAAAATTCATATAGAATGAATTAGATTGATAAGGATGTGTCCTTATTCTTTTAGGTTTGCCATTCATCCTAAGAAGCATTGGGTCATGGTTTAGTCTCTCCAACATAAGTCTCATCAATTGTATGAGTAGGACTTGCATGCAGTACAAGACATCCTAGTGTGACTAATTCCAACATCAAAAGTAATCAAATAAGGGATAGAGATCTGATGAACAATCTGATCCGAGTAGAATAACTAGCATACACAAGAGTCAAAAACCTCCAAACATGGCCACCAGCTTCCACAGTATGAATGGGATTGTAATGCAAATTATTCCAAAAACTACTCACTTTTTTTTACGTAACAAAAATTTAAGGTGAGCGAAAGATGTCAAATTCTAAAGTAGAAAAAAGTTTCGAACTCAAAAAACATTTACAAATATATTTATATTTATTTTTCTTCAAAGACGCTACGAGCTTCAGTTCTGTCACATCTAGATCTAAGACCTCTCTTTTTAAATCTCATTAAAGCGTTTATATATTGTTGTAGGTTAACCCTATGATTTTCATTAAAAAACTTTATAATCTTGTGTCCAGTTCCATCAAAATGTAACTCTTTTTATAGTCATCAAAGTGTGACTTTTGCAACAAATTGATTAGACATTCCAACAAAAGTCAAATTGTTTAGAAAGAAGTAGAAGTCGATTTTTGATTAAGCTAACCTTTTTTTTATACTATATACTTATCTCACGACCAAACTATCATATCATCTTCGATCGAGTTAGGATCTTCGTATTAAAAGTAAATAGTGAATCCTCACCGCTATTAAGTATCTTATAATTATCTTCAAACTTTTTTTTTTTGTGTCTTTAACTTTCTAAATGAAGGAAATGAAAATGTTGTTAAATGAACCTAACTTATTCCCTTTTAACCGGAAACCGGAGACTTAACGCGCAAAAACAAATAGTAACTTCTTCCTCTTTAACCCGAAACCGGAGGCTTAACACGCAAAAACAAATAGTAACTTTTGTAAAAAAATATAAAAAAAATAAAGTAAAAATAACTAATTGCATCATGATGTGCACACATTACTAAGCTAACACTATTATTTTTTTCTCTAACTTTGGATTTTCTCGAGAAAATTTAGAAGAAAAGGAAAATGGCTAGGTCTGCTGAAGGCCATCAAGATGAAGAATTGGTTGATGATGATGACGATCAAGACATCTTTACACCAAACACATCTTCCTCTATTAACAACAACAACAACAATGGTACTCTCTCTCTTTTCTTTTTCTCTCTCTACAATACCCAACAATGATTCACAATTCCTTGATTAATGGGTATTTCAAATTTCTTATCTTTTTCCATTTTAATTGTGTTTCACAATTCAATTTTATGTAAAAATGCAATTTTTGTGTTGTGACTTGGCAGTGAAGGTGGATGAACAACCCATCAGAGGGAAAAGGGCTAACCCTCATCGTTCTAAACATTCAGAAACTGAGCAGCGTAGAAGAAGTAAAATTAATGAAAGGTGAATTTTCATGTTGAAATGTTATAAGAAATAAGATTTTTTTTTTTAATTAATTGTTGTGTTATGTTTATATTTTGAGTGAAATTTTTATGTTTTTCTTATGTTAATATTAAGATTTAGTAATTTAGTAATGATCTTTGTAGCACTGACATTTTGGCATGTCCGGTGTCTGACATGTGTCTATGTCCGATGTCAACACGTGTAATTACATTAAATTATGTCATTTTCTTAGTATATGTTTGGTTTTGCGTTGACAAAAATTGGTTTTGAGTGAATTGATTGTGTAAAATTGATTCTGGCTAAAAGTGTGTTGAAGGTAAAGTTATTTATGTTTGGAAAGTTGAACAAAAAGTGTTAAAATCAATTATATAATCAAAAGTTTCAATTTCTAGCTTCAAGTGGAATCAGTTCTGAAGGCAAAATTAATTTTACTAAAGAGCAACCAAACATAATAGAATCAATTATAAACTTTTAGAATCAATTTTGGCCCCTCTAGATGTGAAACCAACATACACTTAAATTACTGTCAGCGTCGACGTGTCAGTGTCGTGACTGGTGTTTGTGTTTGTGCTTCATAGGTAATGATTGGATGTTTGAATAAATAATATATATTTGTGTGACAGATTTCAGGCTCTGAGAGATCTCATTCCTGAAAATGACTCAAAAAGAGATAAAGCTTCCTTTTTGTTGGAGGTACTTGATTCAATCATTTGCTTCACGTATTCATCTTAATGATTATTTAAATTCTTGTAAATTAAATTGGGAATTTTGATTTTTATTATCCTTCGTTTTTGTCTTATGTGCAGGTTATTGAGTATATTCATTTCTTACAGGAAAAGTTACACATTTATGAACATCCTTATGAAGGATGGAATCAGGAGCCAACTAAATTAATTCCATGGGTAAAGTTATTTGGAATTGTGTTTGTGTTCATTTTTTACTTTGGTTGCCAATGCATGACCTTAGAAGTATGCATTTGTGGATGAAGTACATTTATAAAGGCAATCGTTGATGAATAAAACAATGAATGTTATGTGTGTGTGTGCATAACAAATTATGAATGCATTGGAATATCAACCGTTGATTGATTAGTATATGGGTTGAGATTAGTTATTTTACCCTGTTAAGTTAATTACTCATTTAAGTTAGCCATAAACATATGTAAATATGGGCTTTTACATAAGTGAAGAACTTATTTTAGTAGAGAAGCTCCTATAAGCTAGAATCCAGCTCAACTTGAGCCTTGATCCTACAATTCAGGGATCTCGACATTGGTTCTCCTGTTTATATATCTGTACAATTCTATGAATATATGAGGAACTGTTCGGATTCAAGTAATACAACCTCATATATCTAAAAAATGTTGTCAAATAACGGCTATAGTGGCGATAGCGTAGCAGAATTTTAACAAACTACTGTTCTGTGATATGAGCTTAAATATAGTGTTGTCAGTTAGCAGTTATAATGGTGCTATAGCATTGTAGCGTAGCGGAATTTGAACAGATCGCTATTTTTTGTGATTTGCCATTGACAAACCTGATCTTGTCATGACACTCTAACTTGAAACACTAAGTTGTATGACATTATGAAACTTGTGATTGTCTAATTGTATGAGAATTTATGTTTATATACTCGTCTTATTCCTGATCTAAATGCAAACGAAACAACACCAACTTCTAACTCTTATTTCTACTAAGTAGAGCTACATATGTTGTCATCGTCATGCCATTATACTCGATTGTATGTCATGTTTCATGATGTCAAGTGCATAAAATTTATCATTCAGGATTTAAGTTCCGTGGTGCTTAATATTTTACCATTTCATGGCATTTGGCAACCTCGATGATATAGTTCTCACAATGATTAGTTGCGACGTAAAGCCTTGAAATAATAGCACTGGCTCTTCATCTAAATTTTATTGTGTTCGACTTCTTTTTCAGAGAAATCATCACGGACCTTCCGAAAATACTACAGATCCTTCTCGTGCTATTCAAAATGGGTCTGTTGATGGAAAAAATAACGTCTCTCCGTCATTTCCTAAAAATGTACAGAACCCAATAGTGTCTGACCCCTCCACAACTATTCAGAAGGGTTGCATCCCTGGTTCATCCACAGAAGTAGTTCCCTTGACAATGCAAATGCGATTGGACATGTTTGATCCGGTTGTTAGCGGTGGTATGGTGACTCAACAGATGCTGGAGTTGCCTGTATCTAATCCTGACATGGCTTCAAATCTCCAGCCTCAAGTATGGCTTAGCAAACCAACCAAGGACAATCATATTGTTTCAGATAATACATTGAAGGAACAAGAGGAGGTGAAAATTGATAGTGGATCAGAATCAGATAGCATCTCAAGTGCCTACTCTCAAAGGTGAGTTTCTTTGATAAATTCAGAGCAGTGTTTCTTGCCTGATTTCATGTTAGCTATGTGCTTGAAACTACTCTTTTTAAGAGTGTGAACACATTTTGTGTGTGTTACAAAAGGAAATGCTAATGTTCTCGTCTTCATTTTAGATTATCATAATTCTACTTTTCAGTTATGTTTGTGAGTTGTTTAAGTCATTCAATCATAATGTTGGAATAGTTAACAGCAGCAGCCAGTTGGAGTGTCTCTTCATTGTTGCGTACCGCAATGTTGTCAAATAGAGGCTATAGCATTGTAACATTGTGGAATTTGAACAAATCTGTTTTCTGTGATCCGCGATTGACATCATTGGTATACCGTATGTCTATGTTGTCAATTGCAGCGCTATAACAGACTCGAGGAGCAGCAATGTGGTCCATTGCGACGCGTTCACTAGATGCGTCGGTCGTGGCTGCAAATCGCGCCTTTATCACATCATTATTGGGGATCCATCGAATACCTCGAATACCCAATAGTTTTAACCGTTTTATTTTTTTAAGGGTATGTAGGTCATTTCATTATATTGACCTATATTTTATTATTCTTCACGTCTTCTTCTCACCATTCCACATTTATATGCTTTGTCGATCACCATTTTACCCGCTTAAATCTTGTCAACTACTCTTTGCAATTTGTTAGGACATTATCACTGATCCAAATTTTTTGATATGACCCCTCCGACAAAATTTTTAGAACGCCACTTGGTTTACAATTGTGCATGAGATTCGGTTCTTGAAAAGAAAAGAAAAAATTGACGTAAGAAAATGTTGAAGGGTTCGTTTCAGAATGTCTTATTGCAGTTGACAACTTGACATTGTTTTCTTTTACCATCTTCATGTATCATATGATAGAATTCAATTTAGTATTAGGACTGAAATAGTAAAATTCTGATGAGAAAGGGAAATATTATTTTCTGAATAATCCAGTTAGAGTTCAAATGGGATCTAACTGTTGATTACAATGGATGAAAAATGAAAATTACAAGTGCAGAAAAATAAAGATAGCCTAGGTAATTTGAGACACCTAGAATCTCCCAATGTAGTGAGACTACGTACTAAATTCCTATTATTACAAGTACTCAAAACATAAGCATGCATATTTTTCTCATTTCGCAACACCGGTTGATCAATGCACTCTGAGAATGAGCTAATAAAAATCTTCAAACACAGTTGTATCATCAACTTCATACTGAAGTATTTGAAAAACTCACCGTGCATCCCTTGTTTTGCAAATTCATTAGTCCATGAGTTCCACATTGCTGATTTTGGTAACACATAATCACTTTCCGTCCATGACCACACATCAACAATTCTCTCAACCTGTGTCTTCAAATTGAAACTTACATAGAGCCAAGGTTTCAAGTTTAATATTTGCCTTTCATTGAAAATCTCAAACACCAAAAACCAGTTAACACACATGGGATAGGTATTAACACTTGCAATCACCTCCCAAACATGAGTACCATCTGGAGGTACTTGAGGTTTCAACAGGATATCTAAGAGCTTACTTTCTTGATCCATGGTTCTGGTGTTAATATTAAATCGGGCCTGATCTATTAATATTATTACATCCCAAATTGTAAATCGCTTTCTCAAGACACTAATATTTGTAGTATGGCAACATTAGGTTAAGAGATGTAACAAACTCACAAATCACCAACTTTACCTTTACTCTCTCTAGATTCTTCTCACCTTCAACACTGTCGTCAGACAGAGTTACCCCCGTTTGCTCATGACCCTTTCCGTACACTTAATCGCCTAGATCTGGAGGTTTGGGTTGCGGCACTTGACATGGCAGTCTCGTCGCAGGTTGACCACAGTCCGGTGGCTCTGGCGGCTGTGTCGGAACATTTCAACTTGGAGTTCTTTTTACCTCTCCCCCAGCGATGAGCAGATTCCGTTCCAGCAGTTTCAATTCCAATGATGGCAAGTGCTTTATCAGAATCTTCAAGGACCTAGACCCAATTCCCTCGCACATGACTGTGTGATGATTTCTTTCTTTCTTCTCTACCTTTGCACTTTGTGGCTCGAGTAAATTGATTTCAAAACTATCATCATATAATTTTCAAAATAAGTGGTGCAACGATACATTGTCCAGGAAATTAATTCTTCAACACATAAATCAATAGGAGTACATTTTATAATATTCATGTTAATATATGATGTTGACTGGTTTCGTGTTTAAACAGAATATTGGGTACTCTCACCCAAGCGCTACAATCTTCAGGTGTAGATTTGTCCCAGACCAATGTCTCAGTGGAAATTGATGTTGGTAGACGAACAAATACTGGATTTACCCCCTGCCATTATAGCTCAAAGGTTTGTTTATGCGTTATTTTTCTTCATTCTTTAGCCCTGCAAAGTTTATTCATTTTTTTTTGTTTACTTAAGAGGATTTTTTATTGCTCTGAAGAGATTGAACTAGATGATCTAGTGTTACCAGAATGCAGTAAAAAGGATGTAGGAAGAAGAAATTGCCAATGTATAAGCTTTATATTTGGTCAGTTTAAAACTAGTAGGTGATGGTGGCGTTTGAAAAACCTTGTTGAGTTTATTTGAGTTTACCACACAATATAAGTACTTGTGTAAGTTTTTGGAAGAACTTATAAAAATAATTGACGATACTTCATTAGATGTTTTCTGTATATTTTTGTACCTTCTTCAAGATAGCATATGGAAATAGTGTATGCATTCCCTCGTTGTTTTCCATCTGTCTCAAATTTTATTTTCAATGAAAACAAATGTCAGAATGCAATTTACTTTTCAACATCTATATCCAAGTACAAATAGCTTATTGAATTTAAGTGATTATCCCATAAACTCTCATATAATGAACTAATGTCTGAGAATGCAAATTACTTTTCAACGTATTTATCCAAATACAAATATCTTATTGTATTTAAGTGATTATCACATAAACTCATAACTCATGATGTTTTAAAAACTGAGCTGAACCGGCCGATTCAACCAATTTAACTGAAAACGGGCCATATCAGTTGTTTTGATCAGTTATATTGTTGTTGGATTGAACCGGGGTTGAAGCGGTTAAACCGTTGTTCAACTGCAGTTGGTTCAATCAGTTTTTACTTTTGCAATTTTTATTCATTATTTTACTTTTATAATACTTTTTATTTATTTATTTATCACCTAGTTCAACCGTGGTTAAACCAATTTAACCAGTTGAACTATGACTCGAAAGTCTCACCGGTTCAATCTTTAGTCCAGTTCTAAGGATGCAGACTTGGCATGGTCTCATATTGTTTCATTTCTCCTTAAGAATCATCTTATACCAAATCTTTTGTTGTTGCAGAGGAATGAAAATCAATTTGTGAGCAATCAAGCAATGGCATGTTCAGGAATGGATTACTTCAGTGAGGATTCTGAACAGAGTCCAAAGAGGTTCAGAAGAGAAGCAAGCTAGTGATTCTCCTCATGTTCATTTGTTCAATTTAGATTATTTTTTGGTTTGAGATGAGGGAAAGTAGGATTGGTGTAGAGTTTATTTATAACTTGTTTGGAGTTATGACACCATTGCTTGTGCAAAGTATTGGGGAGAATTTATGATGTTTATAATAGTTTTAGCTTATTCTAATTAGCCGTCCATGACAGCATATTAAGGGCCAATTTGTCTTTTTTTTTTTTATCAAATAGGCCAATAGTTCTAAAGATTAAAATAGAAGTGATTATGAGAAATTAGAATCTCTAGATCATTTACAGAGATTTTTATTGAAATAGACACTTACTTTTGTTTGTGTATATTAAGGAAAATCACTTTTTTAATCTTCCCTCTCATCTATGAAAATCAACTTTGTTTTTGGAAATCTTAGCAAGTGCCCTTGAGCATTGTTTAAGCGACTAAAAGTGGTAATTTTTGCATAAATAGTTGTGTAATTACTCCCTCCGGTCTTATTTACAAGAAATATTTTACTTTTTAGATACATTAAATAATTTATGTATTTAGTTTAGGTTCTTGACTAGATACATACATTATTCGATGTATCTAAAAAGTCAACTTTCTTTTGTAAATAGGACAGGAGGGAGTATTACTTTTACATTTGTTTAACTTGTGTTTTCAAGATAAAAATTCTTATAATGAGTTTTTTAAACAATGTTCTTAGGGCACTTGTTAGCATAACTCTTTTGCTTTTTCAAAAGTTATAAAACCGTGCGTTTGTTTCAAACTATATTTGTAGGTTCTTGGAAATAAAATGATAAAAATATGCATGGTTACAGAATTTGTAAGTTTTATTCTCGAGTAAAATAAATTTTGGGAATTGAAAAATTTTTCCAAAGAAAATCGTGGGAATATTAGCCTTCCTATTAACTTCTCCATAGAAAAACTTTAATGTGTAACTAACTATTAACTTCCTTATCCTCGTGACTTTAACTCAGTTGGTATGAACAATACATAATATATGCAAGGTTTGGGGTTTGAACTCCGGCCACCACAAAAAAAAACTATTAGTCTCATTATTATTAAGGTTCGTATGAATATTATAATGTTAACCCATTTTTTTTCTACAAACTTGGAATAAGATTCACATCCCAAAGAATGATATTCCTAAGAATAAATTTAGTAAACTTTAAATAAGCACATGTTATTAGCTACGTTAGTTTCCTGCATTGAACCGAAGACCTCCTCCTTCAAACTTCTTCATGTCCATTCGTTCACTAACCGAGTTAACTACCTGATACAAAAGTTATAAAACGTTCACATTTTTTTTTAAGGAATAACACTTGCATTTATAATTTTAGTGAGAAAGGTCCAAATTGCTTTTCATACTATTCAACATTTTGAATCAGCAAATATGAAACTTTTTTCATGTTTGCTACCAAGGAATCCACCAGAAGAATATAAGACACTCACAAGACTCTTGCATTCCATATTTGCTACAATTATAAAGTATCTAGTTACAAAAATATGGAAGCATCAAAGTTCAAGATGAAAAAGTATAAATATTAGTATACATAAACATTATTCCAATTTCCCTCATATATGTAAAAAAGAAAAGATAGAAGAAAGTTTATAACACCACATTGCCATTTCTTAAGTCTTTTCGTTCAATATATGAAAAGGATGAATCACTAATCTTATCAGATACAAAAATGGAGCCAAGTTCTCATTGCTACATCAGTAAAATACAGCCAAAGTGAACTTAAGCCTAATATTAATTAACTAGGAGGGTCATGCAAGGTTACACCAAAACTGATATGTTATCAATAAATTAGCAGGGAACTTATATTTAAGGACTTTATGTAACATAGATTATTCTCTACTAGTAAATGATTTTGAATTGCGTGTACAACCGCAACCGCAATTGTGGGTGCAATAGAAAGGATTTTGAAGTCTCTGCAACAACACCGCAACCACAATTTCGACCGAGTGCCACACTTTGCCGCATTTTAAAAATTTGCGGCATAACCACAGCTGCAACCACGATTTAAAACCATGTTCCTTAGTAAGGCCGGATAGGCTTTACTCCTTTCTCCACCTGAAACTAAATCCGGTATGCAGCGGTTGGAAGCAACAACCAATTATGTACATGAATCCGGAGAATGTGACCATTATCGATTGTTAGATGAACCATCAACACATTACCTTGGGATGTCATCTGTCGCCACCCTCGAGCTCTTCTTGATCCTCGAACTGATTTTCTTCTTTAGTGTTTACTTCTGCATCACCTTCATTATTTCCACTACTTTGTTTAAAGAATAAACCGGATACAGAATCATCGTCATCACTGTCGTCTTCATTTTCCTTATCTTTCGATTGAGAAACTGGACTAGTGACCATCCATGCAGGACACTGGTGAGTAACACCGAGAGATAAAGGAATGGAAGAATTCTTTGATGCTTCAAAGGAGTCGTGCCGCAAACATGAACATTCAGGGACTGGATGAGAGAGAAAGGATAATGGTTTTGATTTACTTGATGCTTCAATTATTCCATCGATTAATGTTTTTCTCATATGCCTGCGAACTGATTTTAGCCACGTACGATTTGCTTGATACATGTGGTCGCGAATCTCGTCTACAAATTTAGCAGCTTCCTTTCTGCATCAGCAGAAGTATATGGTTGCAAGGTATTAAAATAACAAATCTTCATGTTTAAAGTGTTATTAAAATAAAAAATCAAACTTCAATGCATTGAAAACATGCAAAGAAACATCAATCAAGATAGAGTTATTTACCTGTCAGGTCTAAATGTCTTCGACGCAGCCGATTGATATAGCCTGTGTCCCATCACCAAGCTAGCAAAATTCGAATGCCCCTTCCCATCACGGTCAAATCCAGGAATGAACACATCGGCTTCAACACAAACTGCATAATCAATAGCCTCCCACAGTAACTTATGAGCATTGGTCCTCAGTTCCATTACTGTGCTATCAGGTTCATTATCACTTTCGGCTACCCAGCCCCACCAACCCTCTATGTTATATGATTTCGGTCTTGCAGGAGGAGGAGGAAGTGGACGAGGACGTGGACCTGCATTCTTCCAAGCCGCGAGTTTTTTAACTTCCTCGAAAGGTGGTGGTCCGGGAGGAGGATTAACTAGGTTAACCTCTTGTCCATAGATTTTAATCATCTCCCAAGGAGTACTAAGAGAAGTTCTATCGACAACATTTTCAAACATCGCATGAAGAGGAATCAATGTCCGTTGACCACCAAAGACTTCTCCTCCAGATACATATATAATTGCATCCTTCGAATATCCATAGGCACGCAGAAGTATACCAATCTGCAAGAAATCAGAATTGTGGATCATATAATAACTGTTAATTACTGAACTTTGAAGAGTCGATCTCCGACCAATTCACTGACACCGAAAAATTAGGGCCCGTTTGCATCACCTCCTCAGGCATTAAAGGACAGGATCCGTTCAGTCTTGCTTCAGCTGAGTTGACTCTAAGCTTCCCTTTGACAATCCCACGTTTTATCATCCATGATCTTTTATGTTGAATTAATTCAGTATGCACATCCTAGCAAAGATTCCAAGACCATTATTGAAGCTCAGATACGAAAAGTTGAGGAGTTTAAGAGAGACAGTTATCACAAATAGAATTACATACCTGGAAAAGTTCAGCACAGCCGTGGTAAGCTAAAGACTCTCTAGTCATGCCAGGATCAAACGCAATGAATGGACGGCTAGGAGCTCGTAACCTATAATTATATCATGAAACATTTAGAAACCAAAAGAAGGGGTAAAATATTATGGAAGTGAAGAAGAAAAAATCTTAACTATCGCTTGCCTTTGTAAAATTTTAGCAGAAAGTTCTTGAACTTCCTGTCGGAACTGAAGAGCATGAAAAGAAACTCGACATCTCAGTCTTTGATATTCTTCGAAAGAGGGAGGAAGATTAGCCTGAAAAGAAGAAAAGGGCAAGCAAAAAGAAACAATAATCAATAGGTACATATAATAAAGGCACAGTACGAACCAATTTAAAAATATGCATGGTGTCGAGCAAGCGAAGATAAAATTTGAATTCTGATGCATGAACCATATGTTGTCTTTACCTGCAAGCATCCGCCATTGGAAACAACTAGTTCAACCACTGAATGCTTCTTTAATACAGGGAGAACATGATGCAAGTAATAAAAAGGTGATGCCAAATACGGCACTTTAAACGATGGAATCTCCTTCTTTCTCCTTGCACCCTTTAGATATTTTGGAAGAGTTCTTATTACTTTGACATCTTTTGCTAATGAGAATATAAATTGGTCCTCGTTATATAGGTATGCAAAACTCTTGAACTGCGAGCTGGATAAAATAATTATAAAAAGAGTAAGTAAATATAAAGCATATGAGACTAAAGGCATGTTTGGATTGATTTAATTGAGTTTATCTACTGGCATAAGCACTTATGAGACTGTTTGGGAGAGCTTATGAAAACATCATATGACATTTTATGTCCATAACCTATTTTTAGCTTATTTCCATAAGCTCTCTATGGTAGCTAATAAAAACATCTTATAGCTCATATGAGAATAGTTCGCCTTTGTTTTATCTTTAGTTACAGATAGTTTATATATACATAAACACTTATATGATAAGCGCTTATGACATAAGTGGTTAATTAAATTGTTTATCCAAACAGGGCCAGAGTTAAAAGTAAGCTTCTATTTGTTAGAAAATATGATGAACCTTATTCCCTTGCTGCTGGTTGTTGATTGGATTTCAGGCATTGCTAATGTAGCATTGAGAAGTCGAGCAACAACAACCACATCACTTATCTGAAAAAGAACAGATGATAAAAGACATTGAGTTGAATGTCATTTAAATATATAATGTTACAGAACCTTAAACAATAAATAACCTCACCGAATTCCTGATCTCGTGAAAACCACCTTGTATCCGGACAAAAATAAATCCATTTGATTGTGAACCAGGATCTGTCAAGAAAGATAGAGTTTTTTTTTCCTTTTAGATAGATATTAGAAAGAGACTGTATATAAGGACTTTGACAGGTTTTACATCTAATCCTACGTATACGGACATAAGAGAATGGTATTCAACTTATGCTAAATCATACATAAAATTGTATCAAGAAACAAGACCGAATGCATATACTGAATGGGGAGCATATGTGAAAATCCAACTATTCTTACAGTGAGAATTTTATGAGCAGCAAATATCCAACATTATTCATATACGCTGTATATAAAAAATCACAAAATGACATAAAACACACATGCAAGTGTTGGTCCATGAGACACGAACTCTGATAAGAGTTTGACCATATAAGCTCAAGGGACGTAGTTGTAATCGGACGGTCGTAAAATGACTATTAGTGTCACTTGATGTATAATAAAATCCCCTTTCCCATTTTAATTTAAAAAGTGTTGAGACAAACTAAAATCAGGGCAACATATGATCATACTGGTCAAAGTTTCATTCAGAGAACACTGCATATAAGTGTGATAGAGGCATTGCCTATGAAGCACTGACACTATAAATTGAAAGCATGTTCGGTATCCGACACATGTTGGTGTCCAGCACCAACATCGGCACATGTGCTTACATTCGATCACTTCTATTTTCTCAAATTATTACTGTTGTCTGTGTTGTGTGGCTGCTTCATATGACATTGCATGTGCTTACATAATAGTTGCTTTATAATAAAAGCATCATCAGCAAAATTAACAAATTTTCAAAATTATCTTTTAAATTTAAAAACATCGATCACATTGATCACATTTAGTCGCTACAATTATAGCAAACGAACCATTGTGGTAGAATGACATTAGTTTCAGGGACTAATGATGGAATTTTGTTAATTTCAGTGATGAAATTGGCTGACCCCTAAATTTCAAAGATTAAATTGGTGATTCGGTCAAAGGCTTCTCCTTACTATACAGAGCCAAGAGCCAAGAGCCAACCGCACGTATCAAACTAAGTCATTATCTCCAATCATGAATTTAATATAAAAAGCATCATAAACGGATAATCCAATATTCAGTCTTCCAGCGATTCAAAAGAATCTACAAAACAAAAAAACAGAAAATTCTTCCTGGAAATTGCTAATTATTGGTGTTTGATCAGAATCACAATGCCACCGTGATTCCAACATAAATAAAACAGATTAAAATCCAACACTCAACTGAATTCGACAAAAATAGAAAAATCGATAGTCAACCCTCTCCTTAAACCCCCACCAAAAGTTCACAAGTTTGGTCAAAAGAAAAATGAATAAAACAGCATAAAAATCATAAATTTGAATAGTAGAATAAAAGGAAAAGCATCAAGATGAAAAGTTGAACTAACCAGGATAATACCCTCTTGGATTTGAATCTGGATACAAAGATTCAAGACGCTTTACCTGTCCCCATAATCTTCTATATGAACCACTCTGCATCACAAACAATAAAAAAAAAAAACCTTAAAATACACAACAACAAAAAAACCTTAAAATACACAACAAAAAAACAATAACACAAACATTAAAACATTGAATATAATCTCATAAGATTATAAACTCACAAAAAACAACAGATCCAAACCAATGAAGAAAGACAGTGATGTGTTAATTTCTAACAACAAACAGAAAAACAAAACAAAACAAAAACATTCATATGACCAATACTCAAACTACACACTGAATGCAACAACTTTGTCATTTTCTAAGGTACAATAAAAAGTTAAAAAAAA
>Ga0228710_1004219_pt1 | contig 22702 bp, 11 predicted proteins | sample MedpolnodulmetaG_FD_177995 | JGI IMG/M metagenome (GOLD analysis project Ga0228710, IMG submission 177995) | Root nodule microbial communities from Medicago polymorpha collected in Santa Monica, California, United States - pink nodules | ecosystem: Host-associated > Plants > Roots > Nodule...
CAGTGCACCCCTCATTTTACAAACATCCTTAATAATAATGTTACTACCGAGTAGAAGTTGAAACAGTCCCTGTGGATACGAATCTTATAAATTTTATTACTTCGATATAAGTTAGTACACTTGCTAAAATTATATCAATACCAATAATAGTTATCAAGCGTTTTCTACCCAAATGGAACGGATCGCCAATTTCTTTGGCGCGCCTCCAGTGCGAAATATACTGTTACCTCAAAATCAAAACGCAAGGGAAGTAGAAATCCCTGCAGAGGTCGCAGAAAATCAAGTGCCCAGAAATGTGGCACAACAACAACAACCGATACAACCACAGGCTTGGGAGGAGCCTGAGAGAATTCCAATAATGGTAAATAGACATCAGGATGCAGACCAAGTGGTCATGCAAGCCCGTCGAAATAATTATGAGGGTCAAAACAACATAGCAAATGTAGTCGAAACCTTGTTAGCCCAAAATGGTTTTAACATGGGTCTACATAGGCCAAATTTTGTGTCAGCATTATCCGAATACGTTTTAATGTCTGAGTTACCGAGAAATTGGAAAATCCCAAAGTTTACTAAGTTCGCGGGGGAGACTAATGAATCAACAGTCGAACACACCGCCCGATATTTGATGGAGGTCGGTGATATAGCAAATAACGAGAATTTGAAAATGAAATATTTTCCAAGTTCCTTAACAAAAAATGCCTTTACCTGGTTCACAACATTGCCTCCCCACTCCATTTTTAGTTGGAATCAGTTAGAAAAGGCTTTCCATGAGCAGTTCTACATGGGCCAGTCGAAAATTAGTTTGAAAGAACTAGCCAGCGTTCGACGCCAAACGCACGAGTCAATCGACGATTATTTGAATAGATTCCGACTCCTTAAGGATAAGTGTTTCACTATAGTGCCTGAACATGAGTTGGTTGAAATGGCCGCTGGTGGCCTCGATTATTCAGTACGAAAGAAACTGGATACTCAGTACCTTAGAGATATGGCACAATTAGCAGATAGGGTCCGTCAGGTCGAAAGGCTTAAGGCTGAGAAAGCCAGGACAAGTAGGTTTCCAAAAAAGGAGAAAGTAGCCTATGTAGACACAGGAGACAGCGACCCAGATTTCAATTGGGGGTCAGACACTGTCGAAGACAATGAGATTAATTTGGCAGAATTAAAAGATGGGCCACCTTATGTATGTAAATTATTGCGGCCATCGAATGGAAAGAATCCTGAAGAGCCTAAAAATGATAAATATCCACCTAAGACATATACTTTTGATGTTCCTAAGTGTGATGAGATCTTTGAGCTCTTAGTTGCTGATGGCATAATATTAGTGCCAAAAGATCTAAAGATGCCTCCTTTGGAGCAACGAAAAAAGAGAAGATTTTGTAAATTTCATGGTTTCTTAGGCCATAATTTGTCTCGTTGTACTCGTTTCAGGGATTCTGTGCAGAAAGCTCTCGATGATGGGAGATTGAAGTTTGGAGACAAAACCAAACAACCAATGCAAGTTGATGCCAACCCCCTAAAGAAGGCTGATTCCATGTATGCTGAAATAGTTGATGTAAATATGGTGGACGTTTCAAAAGTGGTGGGTACCAGAATCCCTATGGGAGCGTCAATGCCCGAGGAAAAAGCACAAGGGGATGCTGAGATGGCTACTGAAAACCATCGATTTGAAGATGCAGTGGTTACTGAAGACCAATTTGCAGAGAAAATGACAGCGGCATACCCAAAGGCTGAAGAAGATTTGATTGATTTCCTCAATAGATGCAAGATCTCTAACACCAATGCTATGCTCTGCCCCAGGTGCAGTGCGATGTTTGACAAAGAAGCTGCAAAGTCTGTGGAAGGTTTTCATCCAAGGCCAAAGAGGAAAGGGGGATGGACCGACAACCGTCAAAGGTTTGGTTTCAACAAAAGAGGTGTTCCATACAGGATGGAGTCAACAGAAAAGAATACCAACAAAAACCAAAGAAAGACTTTCAACCCTCTTGCAAAATCTCCCACAGACACGTGGGTGTTTTCTGGCGGCAAAAAATCTGGCCATTCTGCTCCACTAACTAAGTGGGTTAAGAGAATTGCCACTACTCCCAACCAGAAAGAAGCATCGAACTCCAACCGATATGCTTACAACAAAAATTACAAGGGGAAACACCCTATGACTAAGACACAATGGCGTAGATATCAACGCCAGAAAAAGGCAGGTGCCTTGAAAGACGTGGCTGATGTTGGCGAAACCAGAGGAAAACAAGTGGCAGTATTTGAAATGGTTAAGAAACCAGCCACTGAGAGAATTTTTTCCCCTCTGTCAACTATTATGAAAGATCTCCCAAGGGAAGATGAAGAAATGACCTCAAATTTCTCTGATTCTGGACATAGTCTTGACATAGTCTGCAATGTTGTGTCAATATTGTCGGTTGAGTACGATATTACATCTGAGATCAATGACGTCAAAATTGATTTTACAGAGGAGATGGCTAACCATAAGCCATTATGCTATTATGTGATGAACGATGGATGTATTGAAAACCAACATGCCATTTTCGAGAAACCCGACTATACAATGAATCGTCATCTCAAGCCTCTTTTCATCCAAGCCAAAATAAATGGCGTTGGCGTAAACAAGGTCCTTGTGGATGGCGGTGCAACTGTAAACTTGTTGCCCCAGTCTTTTTTGAGCAAGATTGGCCTCGCTGATGCTGATTTGAAACCTCATAATGTGGTTCTCACTAATTATGAAGGAACGACTGGAAATTCGCTTGGTGTTGTTGAGGTGGAATTGATAGTGGGGAGCGTCAGTAGGACAACCATGTTCATGGTGGTTCCATCCAAAGCCAATTTTAATGTGTTGTTGGGTAGGGAATGGATCCATGGAGTGGGGGAAGTGCATTCGACGCTACATCAAAGGATTGCTATATGGAGAGGAGATGGCTTGGTGGAGAACATTGAGGCATACCAAAGTTATTTCTTGGCTGAGGTGAATAACATTACCAAGAACAATTTCGACAAACAACTGGAAAACATTTCGCCGTGTACATCTCTTGGCCCCAAGTATGAGGTCCAAGACAACGAGATGTTTTCTATGAGGTTACACCTGAATGCTGGTTTCATCTGGGAGAGAGAAGTGGTTGATCAGGGCTATGTGGTGGTTGATCATGAGGAGACTTCCTCAATAGAAGATAATGTGCTCAGGACAAGAGCTTCAACTTACAAGAAGAGGATCGACAGTCCTACTCCAACTTGTCTTGCATATGTAATCCCACTAACTAGGTGGGATGTAGACAAGTGAACCATGTCCACACCCAACTTATGGGATAAAATTACGGCCTATGTGGCCAAAAACAAACTAAATACGGCCAAAGAGGTCGACAATTTACGGAAAGAGGTAATCGAAACTTTGGTAGGAGATGCCAGTGATGACCTTGTCTATGAGCAAAGGTTAGATTGCATATATGATGATGAACCTTTAGGCTTCGAAGAAGATCCACTAGGATCCGCTACAAAGATGAGAGCGCAAGATCCCCTGGAAGAAGTGGATTTAGGAGATGGCCCCATTAAAATGACAACATATATTAGCGCCAGGATCACCAAAGAATTCAGAGATCGAGGTTTGGAGCTTCTAAAGGAACACAAAGATTGTTTCGCTTGGGACTACAACGAAATATCGGGTTTAAGCCGGGAAATGGTGGAGTTGAAACTACCTATTCGACCAGATAAGAAGCCGGTGAAACATATTCCTAGAAGGTTCGCCCCACAAATTTTATCAAAGATCAAAGAAGAGATTGAAAGGCTCTTGAAAAGCAAGTTCATTAAAACTGCAAGGTATGTAGATTGGTTGGCAAACATAGTTCCTGTTAAAAAGAAAAATGGAACTATTAGAGTTTGTATTGACTTCAGGGATTTGAATTTGGCTACCCCCAAAGATGAATACCCTATGCCTGTGGCAGAAATCTTAGTTGATTCGGCGGCAGGATTTGAATATTTGAGTATGCTAGATGGTTACTCAGGATATAATCAAATCTTCATTGTTGAGGAAGATGTATCGAAAACTGCATTTTGATGCCCAGGAGCTTTAGGTTGTTATGAATGGCTAGTCATGCCATTTGGCTTGTAAAATGTCGGGGCTACATATCAAAGAGCGATGAATTCAATGTTCCATGATTTCATAGAAAAGTTCATGCAGATTTATATAGATGATATAGTAGTGAAATCATCTTCAGAGGATGATCACCTGAACCACCTTCGCCAATCATTCGAAAGAATGAGGCAATATGGATTAAAGATGAATCCTTTAAAATGTGCGTTTGGTGTTTTTGCAGGTGACTTTTTAGGTTTTGTTGTGCATAAGAAAGGAATCGAGATCAATCAGAACAAAACCAACGCAATTAAGGAGACTAAGTCTCCTTCAACGAAGAAAGAGTTGCAGTCCCTATTAAATCAAAAGGTTTATATCAAATCTAAGTGGCGAAACGCAGGCTTTTTGGCCACTACTTCGCCTGAAGAAAGAAGACGTGTTCAAATGGGAACCAGAGCATCAAAAGGCTTTTGAAGAAATCAAGTCATATTTGGTTAACCCTCTTATCCTTTCACCTTTTCTTAGAGATAAGGATATGAAATTGTACATAGCAGCGTCTGAGTACACTATAGGAAGTATGTTAGCACAAGAGGATGAAAACGGCGTGGAAAGAGCCATTTATTATCTTAGTATAGTACTAAATGATGCTAAAACAAGTTACCATCCAAGTGAGAAATTGTGTCTTTGTTTGTATTTCTCTTGTACAAAACTAAAGCATTATATAAAACCTTTTGACGTTTATGTTTATTCTCATTTCGATATAATTAAACATATGCTATCGAAACCAATTTTACACAGTAGAGTTGGTAAGTGGGCCTTGGCACTTACAGAATATTCATTGACTTACCAGTCATTAAAGTCTATTAAAGGCCAAATTGTAGCCGATTTCATTGCTGATCATTCGATCATAGAACCATCATTGAATGGTGCTAGTGATCAACTTTGGAAATTGTACTTTCATGGATCCAGCCACAAAAATGGCATCGGGATTGGAGTTATGATTATATCACCAAAAAATGTTCCAACGACGTATAAATTTTGACTTAACCAGTTTTGCTCGAACAATGAGGCTGAATATGAAGCATTGATCGTTGGTTTAGAAATTCTCCTTGAACTGGGGGCAAAAAGCGTCGAGATAAAAGGCGACTCGGAATTAGTATTGAAACAATTAACGAAAGAGTATAAATGTGCTAAATAAAGCCTGATCATGTACTACACCGCTGCAAACGCACTGCTCAAACGTTTCACCCATATTGAGATACAACACGTTCCTCGGATGGAGAACCAAGAAGCAAATGATCTGGCCCAAACGGCTTCGGGATACAAAATTTCGAAAGAACGAATGCAAGAACCAACGAGATTAGGAATAAGCGCAGTTCGAGGGAAACCCCTCCTAAGAAATTGTTAATACAAAAACTTGGGGGGCAGAAGCGCCTGACGGACACGCACAAGGTACGAGCTTGGTTGAAATTTTTGTTATTAACAATTTATTTGACAATGATTGGCGAAAACCAATAGTTAACTTTCTGCAAAACCCCGATGGGACAACTTGTCGGAAGATAAAGTATAGAGCCTTAAGTTATGTGATTATAGGAAATGAGTTGTTCAAAAAGACTCCAGAAGGAGTTTTACTCAAATGCCTTGGAGAAACAGAATCGTATATGGCTGTTTCCAACACTCATAGCGGGGCATGCAGAACACACCAAGCGGGCCATAAAATGAAATGGCTCCTGTTTCGGCAGGGGGTGTATTGGACAACCATGCTAAAAGATTGCATAGAATTTGCCAAAGGTTGTCAAGAATGTCAAAAACACTCCGGGATTCAACGTGTACCTGCAAGTGAATTACATTCGATAGTTAAACCTTGGCCATTTAGAGGATGGGCTTTAGACATAATTGGAGAAATTAAACCCAAGTCATCGAAAGACTATAGATATATTTTGGTTGGGATAGATTATTTCACCAAATGGGTAGACGCAATCCCGTTACCAGATGTCACCCAGGGTGTGGTCATAGAGTTTATTCAAAAATACATCATTCACATATTTGGTATTCCAGAATCCATTACTATAGACCAAGGATCTCCGTTCGCAGGTCGAAAGATGGTGAAGTTTGCTGAAGATACCGGTTATAAACTGTTAACCTCGACACCATATTATGCCCAAGCAAATGGTCAGGTGGAAGCGGCAAACAAAATCATTATTTCCATAATTAAGAAGAAAACTAAACAGAAGCCCAAAAATTGGCATGAAGTTCTTGGCGAGGCCTTATGGGCATGTCGAACATCCCCTAAAGAATCGACTAACATCACACCTTTTAGGTTAACATTTGGTCATGACGCAGTGTTACCGGTCGAAGTTTGTCTTCAATCAACTAGAATCCAAAGACAATGCGAAATTCCGACAAATCATTATTGGAATATGATTCTAGACGAACTAGTTGATTTAGATGAAGAAAGATTAATGGCATTGGAAGTCCTCACAAAACAAAAGGAAAGAGTAGCAAAGGCTTACAATAAGAAAGTAAAATCGATGTTTTTCGCTCAAGGAGATTTGGTGTGGAAAGTCATCTTGTCAATGGACAAAAAGGATCGAGCCTTGGGAAAATGGTCACCCAATTGGGAAGGACCATGGGAAATTTTAAGAGTCTTTTCGAATAACGCATACGAGATCGAAAAGTTGAATGATGATCAAAGGATTTTACGCATAAATGGGAAATATTTGAAAAGATATAAACCATTGTAGCAAGAGTTTATAATCACACAAGAGTAATTCGAAAAGAAACCAAAATGGCATTAGATGATAAAGCCAACCAATGGGCAAATTACATTTAAACATCAAAAGTCCCCAAAATGGAAATTAAGCTAGCCATTACAAGATGAGTGTGTGGTCAAAGAGAAAAAAAACTAGAAAGCTTAAATGCTGAAAGAAAAAGTTGAAGTTAAAATCTAAAGTCAGAATCAGAGGACCACCGAGACTCTAGGCGTTGTGATCAAAGCCAAAAACGTCAAAATCAGCCACCTAACCTCACTATCGAGGCGATAGCAAACGCAGAAATGGTTGAAGATGTATTCGTCGTCATCAGCAGGAAGAAACCCACGGTAACTACCTCTTCTACCGCCCCTGGGCAGTTATGCACAACATAATTCGTACAAAGGCTCATAGTCACATAATTCGTCTCCAAACCCATCTATCTTCATTAGGCAAGCATTACTCATTGTATGAAGGCTTATTAGTCACATAATTCTACAAACCTGTTCGCGGTACTTTTGAGAACCGGTTCCCGTAAATTCGCATATGAACACGTCACATGTGGGGTACCAAATGTACCGTCACAAATAACCACAAATTTAGAAGAAGAAAAATTGAACTAATTTACATCATTTGTATTGGTAAGTGTGACTGCCTAATGTCCCCCACCATCTGACCAAGCCATACGTGGTTTTGGATTTCACCAGCAAAGAAAGTAGCAAGGTTCTATATTTATAACTACCTCTTTCCTTCAAAGTGACTAGAATGTCCGATGTGGGACTTAAAAGTACTGCAAGTTTATATATTTGATAAACCAACATGTGTTTCATTGTCACGGTTTACGTCCATTCTAATTTAATTAAAACCACCATGAACCCATAACGTACCGCCTATGTATACCCCTTACGTACCGAATTCTTTAAATGTTACGAACCACGTATTCGAACCCGTACTACGTACCGAAGTGAATTGCGAACCGTGTGACTATTTCTGTCGGTAAAGGACAAACTCTTAATCTTCTAACCCGAAAGTTTGGACTTTACTTTATCAATCAAATTATCAAAGTCACTCTAGCGTGGAGCTCTACCAATCAAAGGAATACCCAAATACTTACTGAGGGACTTAGTTTTCAAAAACAAGATAGAAGTTTTAACCAAGTTGAGTAGCTGACTAGTTGCCCGGATGAGGAACAAAACATATTAAGTGTATTCTTAACAACATTCATAATGTCTTTGGTGGCTTTTCCAAGCAAAAAAGTAAATCATTTGCCACATGAGCTGCAATATAGCTGACCCAGTTCTACTTGTCTTTGGAGGATACCAATCACCATTATCCACCACTTTAGCAATCAAATGAGTAAGTGTGTCCATACAAAGGACAAAGACGTACAAAGACATCGGGTCGCCTTGTCAAATCCCTCCGAGGTAAAAACTCTGAGCAACTTCCATTCCACATAACATTTGCCTGTAAACATTTCGAATACAATGCATTATAATATTAATCAAGACCTTAGGGAAACCTATTTCCTTCAAACACAGCATTATCATCATCTCTACTCTTAGTAAAAGATCTTTATAAAAGTTCCTCACCATATCCTTTAGCTCCGTATCATCTTCAATATAATTTTCCATTACTATTTCTCAACGTACTGGTCTTGTTTCTCCTTTTTCTGTTAGCAGATTAATATGATAGTATTTAGTATTTCTATCACCATCATACAACCAGTTAGCCCGAGACCTCTGATGACACATCAATTCCTCCTAATACAACACTTCAGTTAATTCCTTGTGCAAAGATTGTTCAAGCCAAGAAAGATAACGAGACTCATGTCATGAAGTTGACGCTTTTTTTAGTGTCTCCTAAACGAGCCAACAACTCCTTCTTTCTTATACTATCAAAGTTAATTGTCCTCCACATCTTCAATTCAACCTCTACCTTGCTCAAACTTCTCAATCAAGTCATGACCATGATTCCATCATCTGATCAAATCCATTTTAAAAGAGTCATGAGTTTGCCATTTGCTCTCAAATCGAAAAGGACGGTCAACAACAACACCCTGTATGCCACACACACTCACCATCAAGGGATGGTGATCATAAAAGGCCACCTGCAGAAGAGTTTTGACTAAATCATTCGGGAAATCAATTCTCCAAAGATCATTACTCAAATCTCTATCCAACCTCTCATAAACTCTAGGTCCATTATTATAAATAAGAAATCAAAAAGGTTGCAAGCATCACTTGTATCCTTGAACAGCCTACATCTTCCAACGCTCTCTAGAGCACCGCATTTCTTCTCATCTTGAGACAAAGCAACAAGCACTATAAACCCCAAGTAGAATTGTTCATTAACTAGAGATTTTCTCACATATGGATGAGAAAGTCCATTGTTATGTTTATTGAATAAACCAGACTCAGGAACTAAGCAACAACATACTTATAAATATATAATTCATTAGAATATACAAATGAAATATTGTAAATAACCCTTGATTTTGTTGAAAGCTACTTACAAAATCAATGAAATAAATAATGATCCTATGACTACCTCTATAATACAACTAGAGATATTAATTATACAAGGCTATATCCAATTTGTTAGGATATACAGTATGTGTGACAATTTACATAATAGAATTACTTGCTTTACCAAAAAATAAAGGAAATATTTAACTTGAAAACTTTCCTTCTTTTTATATTTTCTTTATTTGGATTTTTTGTTCATAGGTCAGTATTTAACAAAGAAAACTTGGCCCACAAACATATCTTACCCTTATCCATGACCAATTTTGCCCCAGTAACCAACCAATGACCTGGAGTGTGTTGTGGGCCTTTACATAACTCTGACGTGTCCACAAATTTCAACATTTTTTGTGTTTGTACTGGTACTGGAGGTCCTGTTGGAAAAACACTAGAATCCAAAAGTACTGTTGATTTTTTTTGGTCTTTACTAGAACCAGATATTGATGTGCTTATTGCTGAGAAAATTCCAGATTTCTGGGACAATCCAGAAGAACCCTTTGTCCAATTTGATTTCACAACAAAAGAATTTGACACCTTAGAGAACAATAACCTCAGATGTAGGACTCTCTTTGTGTCATGTTTCTTCACATGAAGTTGTGCTCCTGTGACAATAAATGCCACATTTTTTTCAGTGCTCCATTTAGGATTGTATTTCACTGGTGCTGTACATACATGGGAAAATTTCTTCCCACTTATAGCTTCAAAGAAACGTTCATCGCTGATTTCTTCTGACCATATTGTTGTGTCTTCAATTTTGTTGCTAAGCATTGTTGGAGTGTTTAATAGATGTTCCACGTGTATTGCTAACCTGTGTCACCAACATCCTTGTAAATTACCTTAACTAACAAGTCATTTTTGGTTCCATATGCTACAACAGTACAATTTTGGTATGTGTTTAAATTGTGTAAATTTGTCTCTAGCTATGAAACCCAGACACAACACGGACACTGAAACACGCCGACACAACTAATAATTTGAAAAGATTACATAATTTCATGTAATTACAATTGTCAGGGTCATGTCGGTGTCGGACACGTACGACACATGTCCGACACCGGAACACGCCTAATCCGAGGAGTGTCCGTGCTTCATAGGCTCTAGCATCCATCCCAATTGTTATAATGCATTTACTGATTTGCTATAAAATGCAATTAAGCCAGAAAAAAATACTAACTGCAGTACTTTTGAGTAATTTACCTGTTGCATTTCATTCCTTCAAGAAACAAACGCATGCCTGTGATTGGCCTTTTGCCAACTGTTACCTATTATGAGTGAATAAGAAACTTAGGCATAAGAAAATGAAATTAAAGTATAATACTATATGAAGAGGAAAGACTTTGAAAATCAACATACCTTATCGGTATTTACATAAAGTTTGGGACCCATCAAATTGAGAGTGAGAAAAGGTGAAATAGTAGATATGTTTGTACTTGGACCAAGAGGTAGATCATTGTGAACAGGAGCCCAAAGCTTGTATCCTTGGTAGTCAAGAAAGTATGACAAATCTGACATTGGTGGCTTATCTGAATTTCATATCAATTTAATTCTTCTCATTAGTTCAACAACCAAGAATTGAGAACGTGCTCAAGAATAACTATAAACATTATGAATAGGACCCAAAGGCTTTAATAAACCTTCTGTGCTTGGAAGTCAATAAAGTATGGCAAATCTGTCATTATTAGCTTATCTAGATTTTACATGAACTTATTCATTCTCATTCATCCAAAATTGTCAAAATCAAATTAAACTATTGTCCCAATTTTGAATCAAATGTTTATCCATATTATAATATTTAGAGATTAATTTATTTAGGATAAAGTAAAATAAACTTACATCGAAGATAGAGGTTGATAGCATGGGAGAGGAATCCCCTGCCAGGAGCACCTTTAAGAAGAGAGATGATGGGAATGAAGCTAAAATCAATAGCATCTGGTTTGTTAGGAACTGTGAGCAGCCATTCACTATGACTGCTTACTTGTGTATCCCCTCCCCTCTTTACACATATTACAGTTATTCCCTGAAAATTCAATGTTTGAAGATGTAGGAAAATTATTATTTGTGCTAGTAAAGATTCTTTGCTCTTCCAAGAGCACCATTCCGAAAGAAAATGACAGTAAACAAGATTTTTTTTAAAAAAAAATAGAATAGTAGAAGAACATACATCTTTTGCACAAACGGATGTAGAGCCGTTGAACGCAACGATTTGCGGACCAAAGACATCGAAGGCAGCTGGTACCTGTGTTTTTTTAGCATGTCACATGGTGAATATTGAGATCAAGTCAAATCATGGAAAACTATAATGCCTTTGTTAGTTGTTTTTAGGGGTTTAATTCGTTTACGTTGCTAGTGTAAAGAGTTTTTATATTGTAAATTAATTATAACGGTTAACATTTATCTTTCATCATAACCATTTCTAAATCACGCATTGTGATGTGAGTATGTGACAACCTAAACTTTTTACAATCACAATATAGATGAAAATTAAACTACAATGTTTAGGTTAATAAAATCATGTGAAGATATTTAACCTTGTGTTTCTGATCTTTATTTTTGGGAAGGAAATTGCATGTCCCACTAAATAACTGTTCTCCAAGCTCATCCAAATGATTCTTGAGCTCTGATGGTCCCAAGTTGGAAGACACGTCTTGCTTGACCAACAATAAATCTTTCCCTCCAATGCTAAGACCCACAAGGATGTGAGTCCCAAAATTCTCAATGAATCTGGTAAAAAAGTTAATCTTTCAAGAACATAAATTAAGGAACTTCGTCCGTATACATTTTTAAAACCAAATAATCCCTCCTTCCTATAACAATTAATTTATTTAATCATTTCACAAATAAAATGATTTTTACAACTTTTTATGATTGTCTTAAAATTAGTTTCTCTAGACTACCAACTCAAACTTTTACTACTAAATTGTTAAATTAATATGTTACTAGTATAGTGCACAAATCAAACACAATTTTTTTTCCGTAACATATCCTAGATTCAATTGTACTTATTATATCCCCATATCCTCCTTGCAAGTGGGTATATTTGAAAGAGTTTCATTTGGTTATCATGTTATATGCAAAAATTTCACTTTAAGAGATACAAAATAAAATCTTTTTGTGAAAATTTTGTTGGAGAATATATTGGACAAATAAAATAAATTCGTTCATTCTACTCATATTTTGTTCTTACACAAATGTCATAGATCAAATCTATAATCATTTATTTAAGAGATGCAAATTTCTTATCAGGAACACTTCAAATACTCGAAAGAATTTATATTTATACTATGAATACTAATGTAACAAAAATAAAATTTATCAAATTATTGATTAAAATTAATCTATCTAATCAAAATGTTTTCATTGTCATGATGAATAATAATATTTTTGTTTCATTTTCCATTGTAAACATAACTTTCTCCGTAAAAAAATGTAAATATAACTTTATTTTTCCCATTAATATTTTTAATTGATTCAATCAAATCAATTGTGCTAATATAATTTTAGAAAAATAGACTACTGGTGGTATTATTAGCAACAACATATTACTGGTCCCCTCACAAAAAAAAAAAACTAGTGGCTAACAAAAGGGCGATTTAATAATTGAACCATCAACGTTGCACGACTTCGTTCAGTTAAATTATCTGGTTCCTCTTCGACCTAATAATAGATCTAGATGGAGTAATTTAATCCTTCCTTGAAACCATTGATGTAATTAAGTTGACTGGCACTCATGATAAAATCAGCTAGAATTATTATTATTATTTTTTTTTAAGAAGCTAGAACACTGTTATAAACAAAAATAGGTCTTAAATTATTAATTTTAAGGAAAAAATGAGGTCTTAAATTTTAGTCACTAAACTATTTTTTTTGTCAAGTAGTATAGTGACTAGAAGTTCATCTTTTTAAGTTGAACAAGTAAGTGTTTAAAGTTCAAATTATACCTCTTCATATATTATGTAATATCTCTACCAACTGAGTTAAGCTTACGGAGACTAATCACAAGTCTAATATAAACAAAAATTAACTACTTTTAAACTATTTAATATTAGAATTCCTAATATACCATTCATTTAATTTAAAAATGTTTAATTGAAATTTTCCATCAAATATCAACAAAGATATTTAACTTGTATTTTACATAAAATCTAAAAGTTTTATTTCACTTAACAAATTTCTTTTTGAGAAATGATATTTGTACAACTTTTGAACAATTTTATCTTTCATACCCACATTATGTCTTTACTCTCTATATATTTCTTTTTCTATTTTGATTGGCTTTTACCAATAAAAAAATGAGAAAAATAATGTTGTCATCAAATAATTGTACAAATATCATTACTCTTTTCTTAATGTCCGTAAAGTTAGTTTATTTTTCTTAATAAACTTTTGTTTTTAGAGATTTTGCTTAATAAACTTAAACTCGATCATTTTGATGTGATGCTAGACTCTATAGTTATACACCATATAAAATTACACCATTAATATTAATATAACTCAAAAAGAGGGAAAAGTTAATAAAAAAAATGAAATATATATTCAATACACACACAAAAATGTTGTCCAAGTACACCTTGAAAACAATTGTCCAAGTAACATTTATCGTGATGCTAACATATTTTTCCAACAATTAGTCAAAAAAATTCCAACAAGATAACCTCTTATTTCCACAATACCTAACCCTTCAACGTGGTTTCACCTACATGTTACCGCAGGGATTTAGTTGCATGCAGTCATACGATCAAGAGAGATATGGTCAACCAATCAAGATTGTATGATCGCTATTTAAAATAGCAGAAATAATTAAAAAAATTATGTTTTAGATCTGGACCGTACAATTTTGATTTAATGTCAAATCTCTCTTGAGTGTATTACATGTAATTTTGACTATATGCAATTTAAATGTAAAGGGTAAGCATGTTGTAGGTTTGATCATATATATTTGTGGTAGTTTTTTTAGTTTAATAAAAATAGGATAGGATAGTTGTTCATATATATATTTTTTTTGAAGTAGGATCCTATTAGATAATCCCTTTTCAGAAATAATTTTTTCACACACCTTATAAAAAAATTAAGCGCGTGACACTTTTTCCTTTTTTTCTCTTTGCTCTCTATAAAATAAATAGTGCCAAATGACTTTAATCCACTTTTTCCTTTTTTTTTCTCTTTGCTCACTATATCATTTGGTTGTGAGTTTTATTGAGTATATAACTTGTCTGTAAATTCCTTCAACAAAAAAAAAAAAAAACTTGTCTGTAAATCAATTCTGAAAACCAAAACTACTGTCTAATCATTTAGATATATCTTTTTCCCGAATTGTATAATTAACGGTAAATTAAAGTATTGAAGGAGTCAACTACAACCACTAAAAAGTGGGGACACGCAGCCGTAGGAAAATTACCAAGAAAGACATTAATGTAATGGGTGACGATATATGATTTCCATGATTGATTGGTAGTATTTGGTACGTGGTGGAAAAACCAATTTACTTTGGGATAGAAAATTCATTTTCATTTATATTAAATTACATATTTGGAATTTAAATAATTAAAATAAGAAAAAAGGAAGAAATCATGAGTGTACCTTGCAAGTGCAGGAGGATCCCTTGAAGAAGGAACAGCTTGAATAACTTGTTTAGAAAGAAGAAGTGGGTATGGATCAATATGAAGATTGAATAGTTTTATCAAATATCCATCAATACCTAAACACTTTGTGTTAGCTGCTTCAGCTGCCCATGAACCCTCATCAAACCCAAACACCGTATTGAAATATCCACTTGGAATTTTCCCAGGTATTGAACTCTTCCTGTTGAATAATTCTGACATCTAACATCAAAACCACACAACCCAAATTTCAATCATATGAAAAACAAATTATGCCAAAAATCCAAGTCTCCAGTTTTTATTCAAAATGTTAAGTTAATACGAAGTTCAGTTGAGAGGTTAGTAAAGTCTATCACGGATATAGATTATGCATTAGATAAACTCTCAAATGTTGTCCAAGAGAGATCAAACTCGAATATTCCTGCTTGATTTGACTTTTACTAAACTTCATTAACCACTCGAGTCGAATCAAATAAAAAAAAATGCAAGAATAAGAACAAATGATTGATATGAAAAGAGTGAATTAGCTTACTTGGGTGAAGGTAAGGATGTCGGATTGATAACGTGTGCGGTCGCCTTTATCACATTTGATGTCAACGGAGACATCTTTAATGGATCCAAAACCTGGCACAGAAAGCTCTCTTTTCTCTACTTCATTGAGAAGAATCAAACGTTCTCCACCTTTGCAGAATTTGAGCCTGAAATCTGATGTCAAATCGAACCCTTTTCCTAAGCTGTTAAGAGCTTTCTCAACTATGCCTTCATCCATATTTTTTAGTTTTTATGAACAAATGAAAATGAAAGAAGTATCACTTAAAAAAATGATATTAATATATGTAAGTTTTTCTTTTCAAATACGGTGGAATAAGAAAATCGAGTTTTCTTGTTTACATTTGTTGATGCCATCATTTGCAAGTCTTGGGTTTGACTAACATATTTAATTTAGGCTTTTGAATTATTTACTACAACGAGACTTGGTTGTTATGATTTAATCAAACTTTATTAATTTCATTCATTCCGGTGGCTTGTTGAGGGAAGGAAATAAAGTAAAGCATTCACACACACGCGGGATGAGATGGTTTGGGTTTGGTTTTCGATTTTGGAGAAACAACAATATTGATTCATTGATTTGGAACGTTTTTGTCCCGTCCGTGCAGACACAATAGGCCAAAATACTCCCTCACATCTCAAATAGTATAAAGAAGAGTAAACTACTTGCATCGTCCTTCTAAATTATTATCGATAATTATTATAGTTTAAAAAAGTCGATTTGAATATGTTGACGTACTTTTTAGCTGAATAAGTGAGACATATCATCCCTTTGTTAGAGTATGATGGAATTGGAACGACCAATGCACAATCCTTACCTTAGCCATATACGCCTTCCACTTACAAAATGTATTTAAAATGTGAAATTTTGCTTATAATAGTAATCAGAAAGAGTACTTTCTAACCGTGGTTATCATATTTCCACAACGTTGAGTGAAAATATTTGAATCATGTACCAAATGAATAGTAAACATGCAATTAATATATCAAACAATGTCATTCAAACCTTTCTTAAAATATTTTAAATCTCATGCATCAATACTTGAATTTCTACATAAAGAATATTCGAATAACCAATATTACCAATATGATAAGTTGATCCATTTTGTCCCATTCAGAATCTATTTTTTTGATTTATAGGGAATAACCCAAGATAGATTGAAGATTTTAAACCACATGTCAAAAGACCGGTTAAAAATAAATCTAACCGGTTCAATTCATTTTATCATCCCTAAATATAAAATGTAATTTCTTTATAGCGATATACTCACTCTGGGGATTATATTTTTGTAAGAAGTATGTATTACACGGTTGAATAATCTATAAATAAATATAATATAAATACCTGTGCAAATCAAATTATAAAAAAAAATATTAAAATACGAATTGTCAATTTTTTTATGTTAGAATTGTAAAAAAAAGGCCAAATACCTCCCTGGGTCCTTTAAGTTTTACGTTTATTTCACATAAGTCCTTTAAGTTTCTAAGGTTTCAGATAGGTTCTTTAAGTTTTGAGTTTGTTTTGGATAGGTCCTTTAAGTTTATAAGGTTTCAGATAGGTCCTTTAAGTTTCGAGTTTATTTCAGATAGGTCATTTAACTTTGGCTTAACGGAGGTTGATAGAAAGGACATATCTGAAACAAACTCGAAACTTAAAGGACCTATCTGAAACCTTATAAACATAAAGGACCTATCCGAAACAAACTCGAAACTTAAATGACCTATCTGAAACCTTAGAAACTTAAAAGATCTATCTGAAACAAATATGAAACTTAAAGGACTCGGGGAGGTATTTGACCTAAAAAAAAATGTTAAAGATTTTTTTTTTAAGGAAAAACAATATAATGAAACAAGGACTAAGATTTTTTTTTATGTTAGAATTGTCATATTATCCTTAACTTATTTTTTATTTGTTAAATAAACATATTTTTTTGTGAACAAATAGTGATGTATTAATAATGAAAAGGTAACAATAGTGATGATTTTTTTTTTTAGAGAATAGTGATGAATTGTTGGAATTCAAATTTGAATGGTTAGTTGTACATCAACTATAAAATATGTAACTCGTATTAAATATATTAAAATTTTGAGTGCAAATACGATATCAATGTCGGAGATATTGTTGGAGTTGAAATTCAAGTAGTTAATGCCGCATGGTCTTGATTCTTAACTTGCATTACTTTCGATACACTCTCCCATGAGTTGAATACATACTTGATGTCCTAGAGTTTTTTTTTTTTTAGGGAAGATGTCCTAAAGTTTTTGGTGAGTATATTTGCTGCCAATGCACTTTGGACTCACAAAGAGTTGAATAAATGACTCTTATGATATATTAGTCTACTCTATCAAATTTTTATGATTATATGTTTATAAAGTTTGAGAAAAAGGATGTACATTGTTTTACACTAGCCTATAATTATATGCAAAACTCAAGCGGTTTATGAAAATTGGAGAAATGGGAAAAATAGGCTTAAATATTGCACTCGTCTCTGCAAATATGTCTCGTTTAAGTTTTGGTCCCTATAAAAAAAAAATTGTTTTTGGTCCCTGCAAAATTTTTTGTTTTTTAAAATAGTCCCTGACCCCATTTTTGTGATGATTTGTATACGTGGCACATGATGACTGGACCCATTTTGTAGTTTTTGGTCCCTGCAAAATATTTTGTTTTTTAAACAGATCCCTGCAAAAAAATTTGTTTCTAAAAATAGTCCCTGGAGGGACTATTTTAAAAAACAAAAAATTTTGCAAGAACCAAAAACAAAATTTTTTTTTTACAAGGACCAAAACTTAAACGAGACATATTTGCAGGGACGAGTACCGGAAAAATATAATCGTTTTGAAAATTTATAGGCGAGACTTAAGAGTGGATTCAGGTCAAGTTGAAACTAGACCATAATCGTGCGTGTTCTCTCTTGCAAGCATAGCAGGGAGGGAGATAATAAGACTTTGAGGTTAGCTATATTACCACTTTGCAGTGTTGCACAATAAATTAGACATTGGATTTTGTCAACCACTAATGTGAATCACATAAAATAAAATAACAAGTGACCCTTTTACGAGCCAAGAAGACTACACATTAATTGTGTCGTCATACACATCTCCAATTCTTCTTGTTCAGATTTTATGTATGGACAAAACATATCATTCAGTTTTGTATTTTGTGAAGAGTCCATTTACGTACGCACTTTTTTTTGCCGTGTAGTATTACATGTCACTGTATGTTTGTGTGAAAGTGGTTTCAAATACCAATTTGCCCAGATACCTAAGCATCTTCTAAGATTTTTTTTCTTCGTAAATTCCAAATTTAGTCACTGGCTAGCTAAGGTGAAGGTGCAATAATACTTTTGTCAATTTGTGTCCATAATGATATTCTTAAACATTATTTATTTGGATAAAAAATATTTTGTGGAAAATACTTACTTTTGCACATATCTAACACATCAATTTTAGGCACACATATAATAATGAAAAAAAGTTGGAAAGAAAAGATAATATTTAATTTTTTAAAGAATTAAATAAACTACATTTTTATGTGTGTGTTTAAATGGTGTGTTCAAACTAAAGGCATGAGTCCAAACAAGATTACCTCCTATTTTATTCCCTCAATACATGAAACATTTTCATCATAGTCTCTAAATGTATTGAAATTGCAAACACATCTTCAAGTGTTCCCACCACCTATGCCCATGAGTTGCTCCGCCACTGCTATTGACCGCGGTGGTGGAGCCACCATATTCCGCCATTGTATCGTAAGCAACAAGTGAAGCTTAATCGAGAGATCAAACACAGTCGACAAATCACTAATAGACCTTATTTCAGACTTGGCTAATTAGTTGGCGCAAATGTTTGTTGGGTCACTGGGGGAGCTGGAGGACCGTCCACATCGAGGCTAGAACAACCACACTTGCAAGAGAGATGCCACACTCTTACCCAAAACCTTAAGGCAATGAGTTTATGGGTCCTCTTACTTATAAGGTGTTCAACCTTTACTCTTCTATCCGATGTGGGACATATAACTCACACTCGCACACAACACTCACCCTCAAGGGTGAGTCCATCTATTCATCATGCTCCCCCTTCAAGAGGAAACTCTTGCTTGTATTGATGTTGCTGGTTTCTGCGCAAACGGATCAGCTGCCTTGGTCGTACCCTTCGTCGAACGGGACTCTGATACCACTGTTGGATCACTGGGGGGAGCCTGGAGGACCGTCCACATTGAGGCTAGAACAGCCACACTTGCAAGAGAGACGCCACACTTTACTCTTCTATCCGATGTGGGACATATAACTCACACTTACACACAACGATGTTCATCTCCTTGAAAGAGTGATAAAGTTGGAACACTCAATCCTTAGCCATAATTATCCCATTTATTAGACATATTCCCTCTAAAAAAATGTGAAACCTTAGAATTTTTTCTTAATAATGAATAGGGTTAATGGTGCTTTACCCCCTGTAATATAGGTCATTTTCGGTTTTACACCCTGTAAAATATTTTTTTTGATTTAACCCCTGTAAAATATTTTTGTTTTGATTTACCCCCCTAATAGGTCATTCAAAAACCAGAATTTCTGAAGAAAAAAAATAAAAAATTGGTTTTTGAATGACCTATTAGGGGGGTAAATCAAAATAAAAATATTTTATAGGGGGTAAATCAAAAAAGAAATTATAGGGTGTAAAACCGGAAATAACCTATATTACAGGGGTAAAGCATTATTAACCTTAATGGATAACTTATAATACTAGAAAGTTTGCAGGGTTCATAAACAGAGACACCAGCACTCAAACAAATGAGTGAACAAATATAAAGGGTTTAATTTATAGCCTTAAGCGATCAACGTCATGGTGAGATAAGATAAGAATCATATTAAAGACATGTTCTCATATATCAATCAATTTATTTTTGCAAACCATGTGTAGTCCAATTCACTTCTAGACATCTTCACCTCTAAGAAAGTACAAAAAATAAGCTGTCGGTTTCAGGATATCCAATCTTGGTATTTAATTTATTTTGATGATAATGTTTAGGGGTAAAGAGATTTGTAGTCAATAAGACTCACTACTCACAAGACAATTCCTTGATTGTGAACATAACATTCAATTTTACAAGCATTTAAATTAAACAAAATAAACTTCTGGCAATATTTGTGGCTGGCGTCAGTGTTGTATAATTCTAGACTATTTATTTCCAACTGTGATACTTGAGGCGTTGTTTTTACATGGCTCAACAATTTGTCATCATATTAAAAATTCATATTTTAAGGGGGAAAACTGAGCATAAGATTTATATGTAAACAAGATTTTAAGCTTCTGAATATTATTAGTTAACTCTTAATAATAATGAATACTGTCATTAACTCAAGTTTAGTACAAGGATTTATAAGAAAAGGAATTGAGACAAAGGAACTAGGGAGAAGAAAGTGTGAATTCACGGGACTGTACCCCCCTTTCACTCTCTTAGATACACCTTCTTCATTCCCTTTTCCTTCATCGAGAGGATACAGATTTCATTCGGAGAGCCTCTCCTCATCACTATTTTGCTGTTTTGTTGGCATAAGATTATCACAATCACATAGTATGTGCTTGGTAATTGCTCCCTGTTGGCCTCGCAGTAACACCTACACTGAGTCCCAATTATTATATGCTGCATAATAGTCCCACATCGTTTGTTCAAGAGAGCACGTGAGTGAACATGGGATATAAAAGCAGAAGCGAGTACAACATATTATTCATACCTTTCTCGGCCTTTTCGCTAAGATCAAGTGTAGTATCTGTTCTTATTAGTTTAATATGTGGTCCATGTCCAATGGGTCACATGATATTAAATTACTTTTTTGAGGGGAGAAAGTCATCACAATAGCTTGCTATTGGGCATCTCGAGTGTCGTCTATACGTTGCACTATTGCATGGGATGGTGCATTCCACCAATTCAAATTCAAAATTTTTTACCTTATGTAAGAGACCTTGTGTATTGATGAGGGTTCTTTAGAATTGGGAAAAGAATTGTCATCTACATTCTTAAGCTTTGTCCTATTGGTCGTCGAAAAACTTGTTGTTTATGGATCAAATTTGCGAAAATATGGCAGAGTTTATCCGCCAAGTAACATAAATGTTCCTTTGTTTTTAAGATGATGTGTGTGGAGTTGTTTTTACAATGGCGGTTCCTGGGCTTCCTTCAGTCCTTTTTTTTTTAACCTTAACGAATGAAAGAACACAAGGATGAAAAGTATAATAGCCTTAGCCTAGAAACAACATCAAGGTATAAGAATCAGATGATGATATTTTGCTTTAAGACAAGAATATCATCAGTTTAATTTTGGCAATTCTGTTGTGGTTTCATTATGATGGTCTAAGTGTATGTATTTACTCTGATTGATGATGATGTTTTAGGAACAATGAATAAATTTGTGGTGTATAAGAATGAAAAGGCACAAGTTATTAACAAGTGAATTTACATACATTCCATGAGGAATGGTTCTAGTTGGGTCAACAGTCAGCCAGTTCAAGTGAAAATGGACATCTGATAGAAATGTAAAACATATTCCCAACTTCTGAATATTGATACACTCTAAACGACGGATACGGTATGATGCTCAAGCATGAGTGCAACAAATTTGGGAGAAAAGAAATCAAAGACAAAAGGGAAGAAAGAGTTAGGAACAGCGAATAGTCTACATAGCAAGCTGCTGAACAAAGTCCCACATCGGTTGTTCAAGAGAGCAAATGAGTGGACGTGGGATATAAAAGCAGAAGCGAGTACCACATCCAATTCACACCTTTCTCGACCTTTTGGCCAAGATCAAGTGTAGTATTTGTTCAATCCGTTCTTATCAGTTTAATATCTAATATGTGGTCCAATGGGTCACACGATATTAAATTACTTTTTGAGGATTGCTTTTTAGGCCCCCTCAATATCTCTTTAGGCCCCCTAAAAATACTAAAATAACCTTTATAAGACTTCCGGTAGATAAACATCGGTAGTTCATTTTAACTTTTCTCATTTTGCACCTCCGGTATGTACATACCGAAGGCACATTTTCAAACTGTTGGAATTACCAAACTGAAAACATTCACAGTATTTTTTGTACACTTAGACCTTTTGCAATTGCAACCTCTTTTGTGCCTAGCTGATGTCGGTGTTGTCATATTCACATCTTCCTGCAAAGGTCACATAAAAAATATCACCCACTTTTTTAATACAAGCAGGTTGAACAACAG
>Ga0228710_1004221_pt1 | contig 22699 bp, 15 predicted proteins | sample MedpolnodulmetaG_FD_177995 | JGI IMG/M metagenome (GOLD analysis project Ga0228710, IMG submission 177995) | Root nodule microbial communities from Medicago polymorpha collected in Santa Monica, California, United States - pink nodules | ecosystem: Host-associated > Plants > Roots > Nodule...
TAGTAAAATAATTTTAAAATCCCTCCCCCTCCCTTGTGAACCAAACACGTTTTTAATTAAAATATCTCCCCTTCCCTCCCCTCCGTTAAAATCCCTCCCCTTCCCTCCCCTCCCCTCCTAATTCTCGAACCAAACGGACCCATAGGCGTCATAAATGGACCCATACTTGCTTAAAAATAATTTGAAACTTTAACTACAATTACAATAAAAGTACAAATTCATTATTCTCTTCTGATCCTCGTTATTGAGACATTAATTTGAATCAATGTTGATTCAACTAAGATAAAATTGCCAAACTGAGACGACATTTCATCTATTCCTGCATTGCGCCACTTTTGGCTCTTCGTGGCAGATAATTCGGTCTTGGTTAGGGGTTACAGGTGTTGAGCCTCACAACATTCGTGATCACTTTGTCCAGTTTACTTATTGTTTAGGTGGGGTGAAGAAGAGGCGATCATTCCTACAGCTTCTATGGCTTGTGTGTGTCTGGGTAATTTGGAATGAAAGAAATAACAGGTTTTTTAATAATTCTCATTTCTCTACTCATGAGATGTTAGATAAAGTTAAGTTCCATTCCTTTAGTGGCTGAAGGCGAATAATGTCACTTTTGTGTTTGGTTGTCAGAGATGGTGGTCGGACCTGTTGTTTTGTTTGGGTATCGGCTGACCTTTGTTCTTGTATTATTAATTTGACAGGTTATATCTTTTGGCGGGTCTTCTTAGTACACCTTGTGCTGAGAAGACTCTTGTGGTTTTGCTTCTAAAAAAAAACTAAGATAAATGAAATGAATATAAATTGAGTTGTAAAACACATATCTATTGTTTATTTTTTATCGAACCAACACCGATTAGTTTACTATCTCAAAAACTGTTAGAAAGAAAGAAAAAATTTCCTCTTAAAGATAAGATATATGGATTTCACTATAGAGCAGCTATAACAAGTGGATTTTTTCTTAAAAAAGAAAAAACAAGTGGATTTCACCAAACCAAAACAAAAAAAATATAACAAGTGGTCCACTTTGCCTACTAATATATGGATTGTGTTGCGTGTGCGTGCAGATTAAGAGCACTCACTCGTTCGTGCATGCCTGTCATTTTCACCATGACAAAATGGAAACAATAAAAAACTGGTTGGAGGGTCCTTTCCTTCGGTTGGTTCTATTCTATTATATCATATCCTCAAATTTTACGAAAATATTATTAATAAGCAAAACCAAGGCCAGCTTTTTGAATGCACATTCTGTTTTGTAAAAGCCAAAATATCAACAACTGAATTAGTTTGTTTATTTATTAATTGTTGATATTTTTCACGTTACTTTTTAAAATAAATTGTTCATGAGGGGTGTTTTTTTCTCCCTCCATAAATGCGTAGATCGTTTGTGAGATAACTCGTGAATAATGTTGTTTGTGTTTGTAAAGATTTTAGGAGATAATAACTCCCGGATATTATTGTTTTCGTGAGTTTAACTCAATTGGTAGAGACATTGCATAATTTATGCAGGGGCTGAGATTCGAACCCCGACACCCCACTTCTCACATTTAAATATGCGAGCTCTAGCCACTAGGCTACTAGACCAACAAAAAAAAACTCTCGGGTATTATTTTTTTAGGATAAAGAGCAAAAAAAAAGATCAAAAGAGCAACCATCATTGTTTATTTTAGAGATATTTTGCCGAATTTTATCATTTTCTTTTGTGACTAGATGGAATGACAAACATGGTTTAATCTCACACACAACTGCGATGTTCCAGATTCGAACCCAAGCGAAGATACCAGCATTGTCAATTGAGTTAGACCTTATGGATTCAAATTTTATCATTTTATTAACTATCATTTTAGAATAGGCAAATTCAACGGAGTACCTCTTAAAATGAATAATTTGTTTTAGAGAGTATCGGTGTGGACTCGAACTTAAATCACACTAATACACTCATATGTGTGGAGAAAGTATAAATGACAACCACCAACCAAACAATCAAATCAACAAGCAACAAAATGTAAAATAAAATCACAATCAAACCAAAAAACAAAGATAAAAGAACAGAGGAACAAACACACCAAAAGTTTGTTTACTCAGTTCGGCCAAAATTGAAGAGAGAGAGAGAGAGAGAGAGAGAGAGAGAGAGAGAGAGAGTTTGTAATCCACTATCAACAAGTCTTTACAAGAGATATAAAGACGTTACGAGAAATTAGCATAAATAAGCTCTCCAAGATCAACTCTAATTTCTACCCTTTTTTCAATCTCTTTCCATGAATATTCTTACATCTATCTCTCCAGATTGATCTTGAGAGTTCCTGTCTCTGCCTTTTCAGGCCGAGTATTCTTACCTTCGTCTCTCTCGATCGACCTTCAGTATTCTTCACAACTTCTTCACGTTAACAAGTGATTAACGTTTCTCCAATCTTTCCAAACCTTTACGAATACACATCACCATTGTAATATTGTTCTTCATGACTTTCTATCTCAGCGCTTTATTTCAGAGTCATCATATGCTAGAACTCTTTTGCCTTACCCCTCATTTATGTCTTCTCCAGCTGTTCTGGATTGACCAACATCATTGACTCACCCTTCAAAGCTTCCATACACTTCCTTTGATACCAACTTAGTTTCATATCTACGATATCAAATTTTGTACCCATGATGCTCACTTGAAAAACTTCAATTGCTGTCCACGGTGAACGTCAATTGCTTGTGACAATGTTTCTATTCTACCAAACATCATCAAGTGAAATTGCAAGGCATGTTCAACATATTAACAACTTTTTCAATGTGAAAAGTTGTTGGCAAAGCGAGTTATAGAATCAACGCATAAACTAGATCAAACTTTTTACGAGATACGAGTCAACTTTTTATTAACCAATTAGGTTTGCAACAAAAACAACTTTTTTTTTATCCCTAATCGAAGCAGTAAATACCATCTAAAATGAAATGTCATGTTTAAATTCGAGTATAATCTAACAATCTCAACATTATCCATTGAATTAGGGGAAAAACACAACTAAAAACAACTACTATAGATAAGAGTGTTTGTTTTTTTATTCATTTATGATAAATAAATGAAGTAATGAAGAAACGACAATGGTTTCTTTCATTCGGTGGCACAAGAATTATATAGGTTTGTCTGTGTAATTAACGTTGACATAGATTGATTCCATTTGACTCTCTCTCTCTCCTTCTAAATTCAATCCATTAGATTAGCTTCGAAAATAGGACAAACAACAAACAAAGGTATCGTATAGGCAAAACTAAACTAAACTAAAATGTCAGTAAGTACTTTATTATTAAATTGAATAACTCTTAACTCTCACTCTGACATACATGTTTGTTTGTTTCAGGAAACAAAGAACAAGGTTTACACCACCCACCTTTTTTCTGTTTAACCGAAGAGAAGAAGAACCCTAGTCGTAGATTTTTCTCATAATTAACGTGTGTGTCACATAATTCCTCAGGTTTCCCCTTTTGTATTCTTCTGTTGATATATTATTAAAATATTAATATATCAAATATCTTTTTTGTTTTGTTTTCTTTTGGGGTATTTTAGAATTGGGTTTTTGTTTCTTTTCTATTCTGTGTGTGGCTTCACTTTTATCAGAAGAAAAAGAAGAAGAAGAAGAAGAAGAAGAAGAAGAAGAAGATGAGCTGGAGCAGGGTGTTGAAATCAGCGCAAGCCTTTGCTGCCCACACCTTTCTCCTCTGTTTCACTCTTTTGCTCCTTCTCAAGCTTGATCATCGCATCTCTTCCTCTTGGTGGTTAGTTTCTTTTTTCTTCTTTTTATGCTAATTTCTTTCTGGGTTTTTGTTTCTTTCAATTGGGTTACCAAATTTGTATTAAAGTTTTGTTTTTTTATTTTTATTTTTAAATTCTAATTGTTGCTTCTGTTTATTTATTATTACTATCTTTGGAGACAAGGGTTTATGATGTTACCTAATTGAGTGTGTTCCTTTTTGTGTCTTGTAAAAAAAAATGATTTTTTTACCAAAAATGGTTGGCAGTGGTAGACATCACATGCAATGTCTGATATATCTATGTTTTGGTGTGAGAACATAATTTAATGATCATGCATATGTCAACTACCCCCTTTCAATGACTTGTAGTTTTGTTAACTTTGCTACTGTGATCCCCCAATTTCGTAAAGTTCAATTTTCCCATGACCAATGTTTTTGCTGTTGTATAAATCGGGAATGGAAACCCTCGAGTCGAGTAGGAGTTAGGACCACTTGGATGAGCTCTCTCTCTCAAGAGAGTTTGAAGTTAGGTTGCTGTATTTTTAGGGTTCAAACTTGAGACTTCTTGTAAAGCTAGAAGAGACCTCAGACCTGTGACATCTCATGTCATCCGAGCGCTAGCCAATGTTGATCCTACTGTGAATTGATTTAGATAGTGTTTTTGTTGTGGGAAACACTTGTTAGTCTATGTTGCATGCATAGTGGTACATTGCGTTATCTGTAACGGGTAGGAATATGTTACAAAGTACTATAATTTTCAAAAAAATCCAATTATTGTCGAGAGTTTTTTTTCTCCAAATTTGCGACATTAGAATTCCATACAGAATCAAGAAATATTTACAGGGAAATCAGGAAAGGGGATATGTACACAGCCAGAGATAGGGAAAGAATATTTACATAGTGGGAAAGGGAAAGAATCTACAAGGTAATAAGGAAAGTATCAACATTATCAATAGTAGGAATGATCAAAACATAATGTCTTTAATTTTTTCACTACACAGAAATACTCTTTAAGTTATCAGACTACGGTTACAGATTAGTGTGTTCCCAAACAGTGCTTACGTGAATGCCAAGTTGAGTACCCGAGTGTACCAAATACGTGTATGGTTTAAGTTTTGAAGTATTGTGCATCATGGTGCAAAGTACTGGTGAGTGTTTCACCCAAAGGTTGCTCAAATAAAATGTAAACCTGTTCCTGAAAACATGGTGCAGTTGATTGTGTTGTCTAAACATTGTTGATATGGAAATTTGATGATAGTCAATATGTGTGGTTTGCAGTGTGTAATGGATTCTTAGAATACGGTGAGTATAAATCACTGACTTCAACTTTAATATACAGGATAATTTTTGCACCTCTTTGGATGTTCCATGGCGTTGTGGCTCGAGGAAGGTTTTCATTACCCGCGCCATCAGCTCCACGTAATCGACATGTACGCCGATGTCATTTTTAACTAAAATTTGAGGCAGTTTCTATATTGAGTTTTTGTTTTGTTATTGTGGATACCAGACCATTGACTTCAGAACCATGAATTTTTATTTTTCGTATTGTTCTTTAGCTATCACGAATAAAACCTCAAACTTAGTGTTCTGAATCCTTATTTCATCTTTCTTTTATAAATTACTAATATCATGTACTTTTTGTCCCTGTTAATGATTATGACAAGTGAATACAAACTGGTTTTCTATGTTATGACAGTGGGCGCCATGTCACGCTGTTGTTGCAATGCCATTACTTATTGCATTTGAATTGCTCCTTTGTATATACCTTGAGAGCTTATATGGTACTCTTCTACTCTACACTTTTGTGCTTTCATAATTAAGAATTTTCAATTATTTTAATCGTTTCACATGTACTTCAGTTGTCTTTGCATGGTTATTTCTTAAGAAATATTAAGTTGGTATGATTTGTTTATTCAGTTAGATTGATGCGTTCAAATTTCGACTACAGAATTATGAGCATTTTGCCATATTCTTGTCTGTTAAATGAAAGGCTTTTCTCACAATAGAAGACTTGACTTTCTATAATGGCTATTCTGCAAGATTTCCAATTATACAAATGCATTTTTTTTCCTTGCACAGTTCGTGGCTTTGCAGCAGTAGATCTGAAGATTGTGTTCCTTCCTTTACTAACATTTGAAATCATTATTCTCATTGACAATTTCAGGTAACTTCTTTAAGATAGCTCCCATAAACCTTAATTTCTTTTGGATTGTTCTTTTGTCTTTCTCTACTTGAAAATGTTCGGATTTCAATCATTGGTGCAGACAAATGAGTTTGTGATGTGGAGTCCTTCAATCTCAATGTTTGTTACCTGTGCAGAATGTGTAAAGCTCTAATGCCAGGGGATGAAGAAAGCATGAGTGATGAAGCAATATGGGAAACTCTTCCTGTAAGGCTTTATACATGTAACTCTTTCGATTTTCATGTTCTCATTTTCTTCTATATTATTTTAATGGAAGACATTACCCGATTGCAATTGCTGCTTGAGTCGATTCAAAATTTTGTGATGCTTGGTATGTTATTGTCGTCAAGGTCTTGACTTGCAATTTTTTCTTATTGGAATGTTCAATGTCGAAATTGTTGAAGCTTGATTACACTGAGTGTTTTTCATTCTGTTTGTTGTAGCACTTTTGGGTTGCCATCTCTATGGTGTTCTTCGTTGCTGCTACAGTCTTCACACTCCTAAAACTGAGTGGTAAATTCCTTTTCTTCTACTGTCAATAGATGGATTTTTTTTTCTCTTTTTCTCTCTCTCTCTCTCTCTCTCTCTCTCTCTCTCTCTCTCTCTCTCTGTGTGTGTGTGTGTGTGTGTGTGTGTGTGTGTGTGTGTGTGTGTATTCTGTCATATCAATTTTTAATCTCATGATAATAATGTTGTGATCTTGTGAAATATTGTCTTACACTGCTGTTGAAAAGGAAACACTATATTTTGTTACATTATTCTTCAATATTTTTCCTGAAAGAACAGGACTTTTGGTTATGCAAAAATAAATAAATACAGAAGTTCTGTTAATTTTACTTTATTCATGAAAATTTGGTTCCCTTAAAATTAAGTACCCTTTTAATGAGCTGGGGTTAAGTAGATGTGACGTGAATGCTTAACAAATGTAGCAGAATTTTTATTATTTTTCCCCATCTTAACAGATATCTTTTGAGTGGCATGGACAACGTGTTGTAAAATGATTTTTTTAAGCAAAAGGCATGTAAAAACATCAGTATAGAATCAGTAATCCAACTAGCTTTTGACACCACCGCCTCTATCAATCATCTTCAATATGTTCTAAGATGATTGATTCCTCATGTTTTATCCATATTTCACAGTGAAACATGAAAGTTTTTGTAAAAACTATTATTCATTATAGATATACTCTACTCCCTCTGTTCATTTTAGTTGTCGTTTTAAGATTATTTACGTATACCAAGACGAAGAATAAATTGTTACTTTTGAGAGAAATATTTATCTTTTTCCTATAATACCCCTGGCTAATCATTATCTCATTTCACTTATTTCTCTCTGCAGTAAATGGTAAGGGTACTATTGACATACCAATAGTCAATGTTGCACTGAACTTTGAAAATAATAAGTGAATAGGAACCAGCACATTTGATATAAAAGTAGCAATGGATGATCCGACGGTGTCCGGATGACTTATTTTACTCATGAACATAAATACGAAGTCCATGCCATTTAATTTGACCATTTTTAAATTTGTGATAACATCTAAGTGACGATGGACTCATTTCTTTTATATAATTGTTGTATTTTATACTCATAGTCACGAGTTCATCTTTCTTTAAGTATGACTTTTTTTTCTTGTCTGATACAGGTAGTGTAGCTTCTCTCGGTTGGTGGGACTTATTTATTAACTTCGCGTAGGTTTCTATCTTAACTGTTACGCACTGAAACGTATAATTAGCTTTGTGTTTATTAGATTTCTGACTTGAATTTTTTGTATATGGTTTTTATATCTTACTTTTTTGCAGCATTGCCGAGTGCTTTGCATTTCTTGTATGTACGAAGTGGTCCAATCCTGTCATTCATAGAAGTTCCAGAGAACCCAGTTCTTCTACTACTACTATTAGATATCTTGACTGGAACAGTGGTTTACTGGTTTCTTCAGAAGAAGATCAACGTCAGGCGGGAATGTGTAGCCTCCAAGACATAGGGGGTCATTTCATGAAAGTACCGGTCATTGTTTTCCAGGTTCTTCTTTGCATGCATTTAGAGGTACGGAATGCTGAATTGTGTGCTTAGCCGACCTCAGAAATTCATATTGCATTTGGAAAACTGAGCTGTTTCGCATTTCAGGGAACACCTGCTTTTGCTGCACATTTACCTCTTGCAGTTCTTTTCTCTCCCCTTTTCGTACTGCAAGGTGTTGGTGTGCTATTATCTGCATCTAAGTTTGCGGAGAAACTTGTGCTTCTTCTACGAAGCGGAGCTGGTAGAGGACTTTATTTTAGATTCTCTTCCAGAGCTCATGACTGCTTGGGGTTCTTGCACCATGGTTCTAGGTAATAAATCTTCTTTTATTGTTATCATTACAAGGGAAAAATTTAGGTTTTAAATATGTTGGATGGCCTGATTTAAATTTTTCATTCTGTTCCTGTAACTTTTACTCTGTTATGACTCAATTCTGAGATCCTCTGTCCACTTTATGACTAAATTTAACATGAGTCTCATATGTTGCGAGCTGTTTCTCAAATGAAATAAATCCTTGATTACTATATTCTATTCACCAGCTATTTTAAACTAGAATGAAAACTACATAAGAATAGGAAGCTCAAAGGTTTTGTGATTCTTTGGGATCAAATTAATAACGCTAGGTTATCTATGGTAACTATGAAAGTCTATCAAGAAACAAGAGTAAAGAATAATAACAGAGAGAAACAATTAATATCAATTGCGATTACAAACTATGAAACCCTGCAAAAATTCTTAGGTAGATACAATGCATTGTGTGCACTGAATCGATAAAATATGACAATTTGTTTGAGTCCTTTCATGTTGAATGTGTAAAGCATGATTCGGTTCAGAAACTGAATATATGTCTTCAGTTCAGTTCAGGAGTAATCTAATTTTTTTTCTTGTACTGCAATATTTTTTCACTGTTGTGGTTTTAGATAACAAATCCAATGTATTTTGGGGTCATATTTTTCAAGAAGATGCTCTAGTCGGTTCGGTGCACAAACATAAAAATAATATCTCCAAACCTCAAGCTAGTAATCTGATTTTTGTTTTCATTATTATTTTTACCACTGGTATGGTTAGAGATGAAAAATCCAGTGTTTAAAGGTCAAAATTTTTAAAAAGCAAAGCAGCGATCTTGTTGAATTACCATATGCATATAATTTTCTGTACTAAATCTGATCTGACAATTCATGGAATCAGATTACTAGGCTGGTGGTCAATTGATGAAGGTAGTCGGGAAGAACAGGCACGATTGTACCATGAGGGAGCATCTGGGTAAGCATCATTTCATTTTATTATTACAACCGAAGTGTGTGCAGTAAGAATAATGTGATTTATATGTTGTCACATATATGGTTTCTCTTTATTGTTTTGTTTAACACCGGAACTTGTATATGACTACATATACAAGTATCCAGACATCCTTTTTTCCTCCCTTTTTTATGATACAAGCAAGATTGATAAGTTATTTTTGTTTTTTTCTTCTAAATATGTTCATATAGTAGTTAATTCTAATGTTCTTTGAACATTTGACTTGTCACTGCACAGGTATAATACATTCAGTGGTTACCCTCCTGAGATTGTTAAGAAAATGCCTAAAAGGGATCTTGCTGAGGAGGTAATGACAGTTCCTACAATCAATAGATCAGTTTACGGTGGATTCTATTCATGTATATGGACAATTATAGTATTATGATTTAAATAACTTGCATATGTTTAGTTCATCACAAAAATTTCCATCATTGGCGTACTTAAATTTTGTGCAATGTCAGGTATGGAGACTCCAGGCAGCTCTTGGCGAGCAGACGGAAATTACAAAATACAGCCAACAGGAATATGAAAGACTTAAAAATGTAAAAATTAATAACTTCTACAAGTTCTTTTAGTCGTTTGTTTGTAGTTTGTACTACATAATTTTCAAAGTCTCGTATATGATGTGTGAAGAAATCATCCACATCAGCAAGGGTCAATACTATTTAAGATCCTAACAAGATGAATGGATTCATTCGCATATGATAAATCATCAATCACTAACAGCCATTTTACAACTGTCTCCAAGGGGATTTGAACTTTGTCCCTTAGATCAGAAGATCAAGCTCTTACTATTAAGTCAACACCTCATGGACAAAGTCTCTTGAGACTATATCTTAGTGATCAGTGTCCTAAACAAAATCTTAGTGACGTGCTCTTGTTTTATGTTATAATAATTTCTCTATTTAGATTCATCATCAAGTTTCATTTGGCCGACTTATATGTTTCATTTCTTGTTCTTATCAGGAGAAAGTGCTGTGCCGAATTTGTTTTGAGGGAGAGATTAGTGTTGTATTACTCCCATGTAGACATCGTGTCCTTTGCAAGTAAGAATAACATAAAAATATGTGGTATTCAATGATACAACTGGTTACATTTCATTCATAGCTTGTCCTTATGCTAATTTATTTGCATGGATGAACTGCAGCTTCTGCTCGGAGAAGTGTAAGGCGTGCCCAATTTGCCGCAACTATATTGCAGAGCGCTTGCCTGTATATGATGTCTAAGCGTTAACTTGACCAACTTTTTTATATACAACAAGACCATAGAAGACAGTGTGACTAAAGGAAAGTGAGAAAATGTTACATATAACAAGGTGAAATGGTGAATACTTGCTACAGTTTTTGTTGTCAAGTTAATTATGCGCCAACTTATACATTGTCTAATACATAACAAAGGGGTAGGAAGAATAGAGCAACCAGTTGGTTACTTTGGATTTTGAATTTGATTTTTGTTTTGCTTTAACTAATTTGTATATATAATAGATACTTAGAGTGTTTATAAATGATTGCAATCAATGTAACGAATAGTGATCTGCCCAACCTTTTTTTTCGGGATCAATCATGTGTAAAAGCTTGGCTTCAATTCTTAACTCTCGCTCGCTCGCTCAAATGAAACTATTTTTTAGAAGAATTGGATGGCTATCTGAGAATGTTTTTAACTTTTATTCTGAGATGTAAGCCTAGATAAATTCTTTGGCAACCATGTTATTGGTGCGAAGTATCTACCAACTTTGCTGATGACTAATCTCCGTTTGAAAATTCAGCTGGCCATATTTAGTGGAGGGGTCTCCTCTATCAACTGCATTTTTTTTTCTCTCCCTTGAACACGAGCAAGTCACATTAAATTGCAACCAAGTGATTGTGTCCATGAGTAGTTATTACATTGACTTGTCATAGAATTCTTTTGCTTGCATACATTGCCTTTGCCTTCATGTTGGAAACTCGTTTCCCCCTGAAAGTATGTATATGCATTTTAACGAAGCCAAGAGTAGAACAGTTCATAATCTGGAAACTAAAAAGACATGTATACGACAAACACTTACAAAGACATGTATTTACCTCTTCCCAGAAAGTCCAGTGGATGCTGGAACCTTGTATTTAAGATGGCAAGATCCTATGTTCATTTAGGTTTTTTAACAGTTCTTGGATTCCCATTGCTGGGAGAGGAGATGTACTATTATCTATTGTATGATTGAAATTTGAACATGATTATTTCTAATTGCTAATTAAGGTAAATTATCATGAGAAGAAGGTTTGTATAAGTTTTTTTTTTGTTGATAAAAATTTGTATATCCACGGTAGTACACTAACGGTGACTCTTTCAATGGAACTCACATGTACACCTCATTTATTTATAATTTTTTTAATAAAAGTTCTTATTAAGGATCCAATGACTCCAATAAAAAATGCTTAAATAAGTCCTATTAACTTTACATCATTATACAAAAGTAATTTATTTATAAAATTATAAATTACATCATAATATATTACATCTTTTTGAAAGGGGGACCAACTTGTATATATTTTATTACTTTTTTTATTCTTCCTCCAACGAGGATTCTAAGCCTTCCTCCACTAATGTTTGAAATAAGACAAAGAGTATATACAATATCATGTATTGTGATTTTAACGAGGGGAGTACATATTAGTATTCAAAATTTGTGGGTATATAAATTCAAAATTGAAATTTGCCACATTCAATTATTGAGGTACTTTTCGAAACACTTGAGTCGAGTCTATAAGAAAGAGGACAAAAATGATTTTTTTTTATTATGTTTATGACATGCGTCAACCATGGCACCCACTTGTCACTCCATCACTCGAATTGCAACATTTTGGTGCTATTATATGGCGTGACCATTGTATGTTAGGACTCAGATTTTTTTATTGAAGAAAAATGTTACTAAATTTTGTTTACCGGCAATTTTTACGGTTTTAATTCACGTGTTACTGCTTAATCTTTTAGCTCACAAATCAAGCTATTTATATGGGACTGGTTTACGTATTTCTTCATAAAAAAGAAATGTGAAATATTTAAATCTAGAGTGATGTAAGTAGTATTTCTTCCAACTTCTTTCTCTATTATAGAAAGTTCACTTTTTAGTTTTGCTAACAAACTGTAATAAATTGAATTCAACACCCTTAGATATGTATATTTTGTTGACATCTCCATCTCCATATACATAATTAATTATGAGCATGAGTACTCCCTCTCAAAACAATGTGTGGTACTAGGACTAACTTCTATTAGTGTAGTGGATCAATAATCCAAAATTTGTGCTCTATCTTGTCCCCAAAACGAGTTTGTATCGAAGTAGTAGTTATATGGTAGGCATCAATAGGTCTTAATCTCTCACTAGGAAATGTTTGTTATTACTTGATGATAAAATTGTGCCGGTTTTGGACGTATATGTAAATGTCACTTCTAACTTGTATACAGTATATACATTACATATATTGTAATGAGAATGTAGAAACTATCTCGTGATACAAATATGTAATTTTTCGTTTGAGCATAACTTGCTTAACTTTAATATATAAATTGTGCACAAGGTATTAAAAAACATATCCGGAGATAAATTCAATGAAATAAAAATAAGAGAAAAATACATTCACCTCTCTTAAAATATCCTTATATATCTTATAGTCCATAAAAAAATACATGCAAATATCAGATACATACATTTCTTTATTTTGTAATCACACTAATGAGTGTTTTATTTGTGTAAAAAACAGGTGGTATTTAAAATACTAGTAATTGTATGAAAACAAAATAGAAATTGGATAGAGAAGAAAGAGTATATATAGTATTATATAGAAGTTTCCATTGTTATGGACATATGGTACAACTTGACCTAATATTAATATGTATATCTATATCTATACTGTTTCTGATGTAATAAGAGTGTAGATTTGGATGGTATTCTTTTATTTTCATAGTGTGAATGAGAAGGTTCCTCCTTGGGAAAAAGGGAAATTCACAAATGTGGTTCATATCATCTTAGAGAAGACGTGGAAAATTGGCCACGTCCACTTTCCTGTTTGGCTTTCTTAACAAGACAAATACTGTATATAATTTTATTGAAAGTGGGGGCATATGTGCTTTGTATTTTGTGAATTATTTGTTCAGGCCATCATGTTACCATATATATCTTCAATTTCACTCTGGATAGACAAATAATTTACAAACAAAATAATCATTGTGAATTTCACTTAAAGGGTATTTAATTAGGAGTTACCACTGATAAAAAAAAAAGGTTTGAGTAGTGTTGGCAAATCACAGGTAGCACTTAAAATCACTTAATATCAAGTGATTGAAAAAGAAGGCATACCTTAATGAAGTTGTCTTTGTCAACAGTGGTCTATTCATTAGCATGGTCGAGATTCCATTCGATATGGAAAAGAAATTCTACTGGCCCTACTATTTATGAACTTATTCAGAAATTATGTATCCAAAGTTTTTAACCATTCTTATACAATTTCTTGACATAATAGAGTAAAAAGCTTTATTAATTTCTTGGTATAATAAAAAAGGCATATGCTCTATCATTATTTTCGAAAAGAGTATTTTGAATTGGACCCTTCACTCCCTAAACAAACTGTGTACATAAATGATACGATTTGGTAAACATGTTTGAATATTTTTTATTCCAACAAATGTAAAATGAGCAAATTAATAGGATTAACTATTTATCGTCATTTTCACTCTCAAAAAATAACTATTTATCGTCTTTTTTAGTTTGATAAATTTACCAAATAAGATATTAATAACAGAAGATAATACACATGGTAAAAGGTTATTAAATTTTAATTTATTATAGAGATTACCGATGTTCGTGTGTGGACCAACATGGTATGGCGCCTAAATTATAGATATTTGAGTTTTTTTAACTATTTGAAGTAGGGTTTGATTTATAACGTTGTATACGAAAAATATATATTTGAATAGATTAATTGCTTAGATGAATCTCAGTTATTTCAAAATTTTAATATTTGCAGTTTGGCACATGGATACATTGCTTGATTAAAAAATATACATGTGGAAAATGTTGGATACAAATTGTACATAGTCAAGAGTACTTTCAATGTCATAGATGTTGGTTGTTGGATTATGGAATGCCATAGATGTTGGATCATGGTATAATCATGATTCTAAGAGTTTTTTATTTTAAATGACAAACATAGTGGCGTTGGCTTTTATTGAGAGATAGAATCGAATCGTCGACCTCTTTATCACTGCATTTCTTAACTCTCCCTCCTCGGTCATCAAATCATGTCGTCCTTATTTCACCTCTTGATTAAGTAGAAAAAACATATACCCCATTTTTAAAACTTGGGTGTTTTTAGCATTTTTATTTTGTTTCAAAAGAATGAGTGTTAAATTTATTTTTACAACTTATCTTTCTTTTATAATCATACCTTTGATATAATTAAGATGGTTTATTTTTGTTAATTTTTTTTTTTTGAAAGATTAAATTTATTTGTTGTGGAGTATTTATAGATTATAGTCTTTGCATTTAAAAAATGAGAATTTTTATTATATTCATGATAAATATAAGGATATATTTTGGTATAAATGTATGTTAATATTGAAATGATTTTTTTTTTTTGGTAGTGGCCGGGGTTTGAACCCCGGACCTTGCATATTTAATGCATTGTCCCAACCAACTGAAATAAGTTCACGAGGACGAAATGATTTTTTTTTTAATATATGTGCAAAATTTTTAAACTATCAAAGATAAATATTTTTTATTGGAGATATGAAGTATCCGCCATCTTGTTTAGCATTAACTACTAATCTTTGTTGGAAAATTATTGGACAAACAAAGTAGATTTTTCCATTCCAATTAAGTTTTTCTCCATACGCAAGAGTTAGAGATTGAACATCTAACTTCTTCTTTTTTTAAGCAAAAAGATAATATATTAAATAAAAAGATAACGATACAAAGACTGGGGGAACATATGACCTGACTCAGGAAAACCCAAATGGGAATACATCGTGATAAATCAGCCTAAGTGGATCTACTCTAATCTATCATAACAAAAATTCACGAATCACAGGCGTAACCCAACGAACCCGCGTACGGGCGCGAAACCAGGTTACAAAAAAGAATGAAATGTGAACATCTGCGGAGAACAGTTAGAGTGTAATTATGGCGAATGGATCGACCGCCAACACGGTACAAAATCCAAGTGCCAACAGCTCCCTGATTCAACAACAAGCATAAAAGCTCTTTCGAGCAAACAACGTGTACGAACTCAGATCAAGGGATGAGTCCAATACGTTAGTGACCAGACCCTTTCGGGTTTACATAACCGAACCACCGCAAAATAAGGTCACGTCACCTGTCACCCAATCTATGATCAAACAAAAATAGAGAACAAACAATACAAACAAAAACAACACGCACAGTACGGAAATATCCAACGAACAGAAACACCAAAAAAACCCCAAACCACCGGCGTGAAGGCGACGAATCGGAAGCCAAGAAAACTGCAGATCTCAGCAGATCTGAAAGGATCAGAAATCAAAAGCCTTGAATGGTGAGGATGTCTGGAACCAGGAAGGAAGGCAGGGAGAGAGCCACCACCGACCCTGCAAAGAACCACCCAACTCACCACCCAAAAATCCACCAACCAACACCAGAAATCCCAAAACCGAATCTGAATTCGAGTCCGAAACAGGAATCCGAATCAAACCATCCTCACACCATCAAAACACGACGACGCAAGCTGGCCACGACGGATGAACGGTGACAGAGACAGGAGATCGCCAGAGGAAAGGAGTGAAAATCCCAAAGAGAGGGAGGAGAAGGTGCGGAGAAACAGTTCTCGTCGCACCACCGGTTGAGAGAGCTACATCGCGGTGGTTAAGTTTGGAAAGAGGGAGGATTAGACGGTGGCTATTTGGTGAGCGATTGAACATCTAACTACTTTGAGAGTAATTTTCAAAATATAAATTTGGAAAGTTGCAATGGTTAAAAAAGACCTTTTAACGAAAGGGTGTAATGCTTGATCATTGAAGCAGTTGAATCACCCACGAACAAACTCTTCTAAAGAGTTGTTTCTTTATAAATAGACACAAAATCACATTCTTGTGAGTCAGAATTCTGTCAAAAATAATATTAAGTCATTATTTCTTTTCTCTAATGCACGAGAGAAATTGACAGAACTTTATTCTCAAAATTACCATTGATCGATACACTTGGTGTGATCTTGCAAGTCACGTTAAGGATTTGAAGTTATTCTGAAGGGGATTCGTCAGTATACCATTTTGCATCCGGTTGACATAACTGATGAGAACGAATTGAACCTAAGAGTTAGTATGTCTCGCAAACGCTTTTAAATTTATGTGCATTCTTGATCATGTTTATCTTCATCGTCTTCTTAATCAAGTTATTACAACAGATCCTCAACAAATATTTAACACTAGTCACTTGTCCGAGTCATTTACTACCGAAACCAACCGCATACTGTAAACTTTAGAAAATACGAATAAATGGATTATACTTTGAAATTTAAGTACATCTAATCCAAATATCCCTCAAAAGATACCTATGATTTCTCATTAATCTCGACGGTTTTTCTTTACGACAACAATCATGGTTAATAAAGCAAAATACCGACAATTTGGTCGGTGTAACTGAGGGTGAAACAAAAATATTACATGAACCAACATGACAAATAACACTTCCCTTAAATTTCATTGTGTGGTCCTCTCAAAATTGATTCTTCCCCTTATCCTGCGCACCCTCTATACTACCATGTCATGTAGAGACAAATTCCACTCACAAAAAAGACTTACATTACACACACACACACACCCATCTTCAATTAATTTCACCATTTTCATTCTCTAAACTTTGAACCATAATTCCAAAGAAATCCAACCAAGAGCCAACATGTCATCAAGTGGAGCCATTTGGAGCTATGAAGAAGAAAAAGCATTTGAGAATGCTATAGCCATGCATTGGATTGAAAAAGAAGATTCAAAAGAACAATGGGAAAAGATTGCTTCATCTGTCCCCAACAAAAGTATGGAACAAGTGAAACAACATTACCAAGTATTGGTAGATGATGTTAGTGCAATTGAGGAAGGTCATGTATCATTGCCAAATTATGCTAATGAATTAGAAACTATTAATTCTTCAAACAAAGATTCTTCCAAGGCCACCACAAGTTCAGATAAAAGATCAAGTTGTAATTTTGGAAGTGGGTTTTCTGGATTAGGACATGACTCAACTCACCATAGTAGTGGTAAAGGTGGATTGTCAAGGTCATCATCATCATCAGAACAAGAAAGGAGAAAAGGAATTCCATGGACAGAAGAAGAACATAGGTACTTTCTAATTACATTTACACTTCTTGAATTGAACCCTTCATATAATTGTTCAACGATCTCTCGTTTATCTATCTATCTATTAATCTATTTGTCTGTTCGTCTGTCTATCTGTTTGTCTTTCCGTGTGCACAAATATATTTCATTAGCTATATGAGCTAGATGTACTAAATTTCAACAAAACAAGGATTCATTTCAATTCAAGGTAATTAATTAACATGGTTAATTAAGTAACAAGTTTTTTAATTTGTTTCTTTTTTTCAGGTTATTTTTACTTGGTTTAGATAAATTTGGAAAAGGAGATTGGAGGAGCATATCAAGGAATTTTGTGATATCTAGGACACCAACACAAGTAGCAAGTCATGCACAAAAGTATTTCATAAGGTTGAATTCAATGAATAGAGATAGAAGAAGGTCTAGTATCCATGATATTACTAGTGTTAACAATGGAGATGTAGCTAGTAATCATCAAGCACCAATAACAGGTCAACATGGTAACACAATCCCTTCAAATACAATGGGTTTAGGACAATCAATGAAGCATAGAGTTCAGCCTCATCACCCTCCTGGTGGTTTAGGAATGTATGGAGCACCAGTTGGACATCCTGTTGTTGCTCCTCCTGCTCATATGGCATCTGCAGTTGGGACACCTGTTATGCTTCCCCATCATCCTCATCATCATCCACCTTATGTTGTACCTCTTGCTTACCCTATGGCACCTCCAACAATGCACCAATGACAACTCCTCTTTCTTTTTTCTTTCTTTTTTGTCGAAAATAAAGTTTAGGAGAGTTGGATTTTGGAGGCTCATCAGGGTCGGAGAAAGTCTCGAAACTCAGAGTGTAGTGACAGAGGTACTTACATATTTAACACCGATGAGATTCTTGGGGGATTTAGGCTGAATTCTTACCAACTGAACCAACCAATGTTGGCTAAATTCCTCTTTCTTTTATTTGTTGTTAGTTTTAATGAGGATTTAAAGAAAAATCCTCTTTTATGTGGAAAGTTAAGTCACAACTTTGCTATGCTAAATTTGCTCTAGTTAATTTACTCAAAAGAATTTGAGGAATTCAATAATGGTACTAAAACTAAGTATACACTATGTTTTAGTTGATTTAGTAGATTTCCTTATTAGGTGGTGGGTCTTGGTGTATATGTACATAGATATGATTATATTAAATTCCAAGGAAAGTAATGAACTTCTCTTTGTTGCCAAGATTATGATCATGTCATGTCCCTTTTATTTGAGAATTTTCACCATTTCAGGGCCCTAGTCTCCTAGAGATGCTAATAAATAGTTCTTTTTGTAGCATTGAAATACATATACTTGGTGTTTTGGACACTCCCCAACCCATTCAAGTTTTTGGGATGAGTTAGACTAATTTTGAATATATGTTCAAGTCCTATGATATGAACCATTTAATACTTGTAGGAGATATGGATATTCTGATGACTCAAATTATGAGAACATGATACTAATTTGCAAAATCATTCAAAATTCTCATGACAAGTATTGATGAGCAAACATAGCAAACTAACTATAGCCAATCCAAACAGTACTTATATATAACTACCGTAATTGAACTAACCAACAATATAACTGACTATAACCATATACTCCAATACTGCCATTGTAAGATTAACTTTTTATTATTCCATTCATTTTCTCTCCTTTGTAACTTTTCGTACGACAAAAAAGTTTGTGCGGAGAAACACTACAATACTAAAAATGTTAGACAAACAGAAATTTAATTAATCATTTTCTAAGGAGATTATACAATGTAAAAAGGGAAAATATTTTGAAAATAAATAAATTATACGACCAACCCAAATACTTGCAAATTATTCAACAACAAAAAAAACCAAATACATGCAAAAACTTGAAAAAGAAAAGAGTTGAGGGCTAGGTAGGAAATAAAGGGGTTTTATTGTAGAAATTAGACATACGATCCATAATTTAAAATCCTTTGACAAGTACTTGTCAAATTTTCTTCCAAATGCATATAAAGAAAAAAGAGTATTACTTTTTCCACCCTATGCCTTTCCTCGCGCGCCCTATTTTTTTCCCAAAATACCCCTTGTCCGGATTATAGAATCCGAAACCATTCCGGAATATTAATTCCGGATTTATTCGTGTATTTTGGCACTTCATCCACCCTGATGGATGATGATGCCAGTTATGAATAGATGGATTCGGATTATATAATCTGAAAATTGTAGATAACTTCCGGATTATATAATCCGAAAAGCGTAAATCACCCCGTTGAAAGTCAACAAAAGGGAGTGGTGAACGGTGGTTCTGGATTATATAATCCGGAAAGTGATAATCATGTTCGAATTATATAATCCAGACTGCATCAGTACAGAGGCAGAAGTCATCTATTTTGGCTGAGCCTCTGTTTTAGAGCAGATTTAGTCAATTTTGTTGGCCTTTGCAAACCAAAAAATCAAGTTATAACATCAAAATTAACAACACAATATAATTTTCAAACATTAATTAAACATAATTATTCAAATGGTACATAACATAATTATCCAAAAGATTCAAACATTAAAATTAAATAAAATACAATCAACTCCTAATAACTACACCAGTACCACCGCCGCCCCTGCCACCGTCAGTAGCTCCCCGACGACGGTAAACTTTTCCATCATGCACCTCTTTCAACGCATCATCCAAATGATGTCATTCTTCAGTCCCTTTCAGCACCAGACCACTTCTCATCACAGCATAGATGTGGTCTCTGATGCGGCTCATCATTCCCCTAAGTTGTAAGTACGCAAGGTCTCCATCCTCTGGCATAGATGTGGTCTCTTGTCAGTGAAGATTGTGATCCCCGCCAAGTATAGCAAATATATGCGGACAACGTGGTCCCGCAACCTCTGCACCTCCTGAGTCACACCATACTCGGTTTCCAAATCCATCTGCTCCTTCAAACGCTCCTTGAAGATCCTCTCCAAGTAGCTAAATCGGCAATGTACACCTTTGGTCTTTTCGACCTCTTTAAGAGCATCACCCGTACTAGACCCCAAGTACGTCTCCATCAATTCCACCTCCTCGTTCTGTGAAATGGACCCGTGGAACATGAGCATGCCGTTAATGGGGAGATGCAGCAAACAGGCCACATCATCAAGTGTGACTGTCATCTCCCCAAACAGAAGGTGGAAGCTGGAAGTCTCCTCGTGTAACCTCTCCACAAAGGCACAAATCAGACCATGGCCAATCAAGTTGTAGCTGGTATCCTGGAGCCGACCAAGGCTGGTGCCATGCAATCTGTCCTGCCACCACTTTGCAGCCATGACAGGGATGGCTTCTTTATCATGCATCTCTTCTATCTTCTTTCTGTTGTTGATGCATTTTAATTTTCCACGCCACTACAAATAATTAAAATTAATAAAGTGATTTTAAACTCATGGCTTCACAAACAGATTTAACATTACATAAACAGGTAGTTACACAAATATCAACATTATTTTCACACAGATTAACATTAATAAAGTGAGTTTAACATTAATAAATACCCCGCCATCAGCCACCTTCCTGGCCACGTGCACATGGTGCTTCCACAGCAGGCCAGTCTCGTATGGGCCACCGAGATAGTCATCTAATAGTTCAGGGTCCACCACCTTCTCCTTCTTCTTTCGCCTTCGTCGTGGGTCGGCATCTTGCATTTCCTCGTCCACTCTCTCAAGCTCCTCCACAAGCTCCTGCTCCTCCATTTGTTGCGCGTCCACGTCATCTACCATATTCTCTTGCTCCGGCTGATGCTCGACATCAGCACGACGTCCTCTTCGACGCCTCGGAGGAACACCACCTTCTTCCTCCAGCTGTTGGAGACGCTCTCTCCTACGGGAAGCATGTCCTGCCTCCCTTACGCGCCGAGTATTAGAGGTTGAACCTTCTGTAACATGCACACAAGAGAATCAGCACAGAACAGTACAGAACAGACGGTCAAAACCAATGTTGGGTGTTTCCGAAATTCATTTTCCGAATAGCAACAATCCAGTTCGGAAAACGAATTCCGGATTGCTTCAGTACATAGAGGAAAAAAAACGGAACAAATTACTTGCATGCATACAGAAATCGAACTAACCTTCCATGTGATGTTTGTCAAGATTGAAATGCGGTCCGTTTGAGCAAGATTTCATCGATTTTGGTTAGATTTTTGCAGTTCGGATTTTGGGATTAGAGAGAGAGAGAGATAGATAGAGAGGGAGAGAGAGAGAGAGAGAGAGAGTAAGTGAAACTGTAAAAATGGGGGGTGAACGCCCTTTTATACTTCGAATGAGTCTGGAAAATGTAATCCGGACCAGAAGTTAACTGTCCGGAATAGGTTTTCCAAAGGGCAATTTAGTAATTTTTGTAGGGTGCATAAGAAGGGCATAGGGTAGGAAAAGTAATACTCAGGAAAAAATGAAATAAATTGCTCAGAATTTTTTATATGTCTGTATATGATCAGTGTAGAAACAAGTTAATAATGAATTGAGTGCCTTGCAAGAGGGGTCCAGTGGTTGTTGTTGAGTGGCTTTATGAAAGTTGTGTAAAAATAACTTGTTATTTTCCATAAACATCACTAAATTTAAAGCCTATATCTAAAGTTATGATACGTGTCCTGTTATTTGTAGGAAATCAAGACTTAAAACTATTATTGAAAAAGGCATCATTAGATACGTCAGTAACATGAAAAATATTAACATGATTAGTAGAATCCATCACCATGGGTTTATGAAGGCTGCTTTTTCCAAAATCGGCATTTATCATAATGATTCAAATGCCACTTGTCCAAAAAAATCAAACAAAAGTCCATAAATTCATGCAGACAACACAAATACATTGAATTTAACAGGCATACGAAAAATTGCTTAAATGACATTTCTTCATTGAGAGTACTCAAATTTAAGTTGAATTAAACGAAACAACGTAGATTTTTGAATTATGCAAGAGAAAAAGCGAGAGATGGACAGACAACAGCTACGTCCATGTATTCTTCCTACACTCTCACTTTCATCTCCATCCTCTGACAATTGCATCCCATGCAGGGAATGTGGCTAGCTCTAAATTATTTCAGGCAAGATCCATATATAGCTCAGTAAAGCTCTTTTTTTTTTTTTTTTTTTTATGGTTTGGTT
>Ga0228710_1004222_pt1 | contig 22698 bp, 15 predicted proteins | sample MedpolnodulmetaG_FD_177995 | JGI IMG/M metagenome (GOLD analysis project Ga0228710, IMG submission 177995) | Root nodule microbial communities from Medicago polymorpha collected in Santa Monica, California, United States - pink nodules | ecosystem: Host-associated > Plants > Roots > Nodule...
GCTAAAGAGAAACTTGTCTTTAGAAAGAAGGTCTAACATAAAGTTCTAGGTTTAAGGTTTGATTTGAGAAGGGTTTGTCACCATGACGGACCAATAATCCCAAGGCTCTTTTATTATTATTATTATTTTCAACCGTCTAAAAATCCCAACTTTGCAACTTAAACTCTTTCTAATCATCAACTAAAGTTAATTGAATTGAACAACTCCCTGTTGGAACGATACTCTCTTTTTACTACTTTGGTAGAACCGTGCACTTGCAGTTGTACTCATCACTGGGGTTAGTTCATAATTCACGATTAAACATAATCAATGAAAATAAATGCTACAATTAAATTCAATTAATTTGAGCAACTCAACGACAATGATTCTCAACAAGTATATGAATATAGACGTTCACAACGAATTCTTACATATTCAAAGGTTCACCACATTTCACCAAGTATACAATCCAACTAGTATACACATCAACCATGCAAATATTCACCGAACACATAACCATTATGACACTTGTCAAATTATGCAATGCGCCTAAACACGACTTCTATATGTATGTGGTACTTGTCACCTCAAGGTCGTCACCTTAGATACATCCATATCATAGTCACCGCCAATATGAATACTAAGTATTCGTAGTCGCCAATATGGATATAAAATCCGGTCGTCGCCAATATGGATATACAATCTGACACCAACAACATGAATGCATGAACATATGACTCAATTAATGAATATGTTCAACAACAAGTCGTCAACAATCATCAACAAATTTTCAATACATGCACACACCATCAAAGTTGTCGCCAATTTCATCTAAGATTTCATCAACACAATTTATCACCATCATAATTAATCAACAACAATCATTTTATAGAACATAAGGTTCCAAAATCACATTCTTCATAAAATACGGCCGATTGACCACATCACAACATCCATCCAATTGAACATCCAAACATTATAGACTCATTCACATTCTATCATATTAACATGGATTCAAATTCTTTTACAAGTTATCCGACCATAAGACATCAATTTGACAAAGTTCGTCTAAGTTTATGAAAACTAGCAATTTCCGACAAATTCTCCAAACCAAGGTAAATGAATTCAAACGCCTCAACCGAGTATACACACAAATCACATATAAGTGAAGTAGCGTGTACACGTGTGTTTCATAGGCCAAAACCGACAATTACTCAAATTCCTTAAGTTCGTAATGTTTCTTTCGTTTCCTATGTTATCCAACAAAGCAAATCAAACAAGTTCGAATACCTCAACTAAGTATACACACGATTCACATATGAGGGCAGTAGCGTATACATGTATGTCTCATAGACCAATCCACTTCAAACCCAAAGTTTCACAAAGTTCGTATCATTTTGCCATTTTTCAAAGAATTCAAGTTTTTAAAGAAAAACCAAGTTAAAGTCCATGATTCTCATCTAGAGATCAGTTTCATCGTTGGTTTGAAAAAGCATTAGATAACAGACATATACTAATTAAATCTAACAAGAGAGGTTTGATTGAACATGGAAACATAATATAAGGGGTTCATTGTGGAACCCTAATCAAGAGAGGTTTGATTGAACATGGAAATATACATCATTACAAAACAATAGAAAAACATACCATAACAAGAGGAACCCTAATCAAGAGAGGTTTGGTTTGAAAAAGCATTAGATAACAGACATATACTAATTAAATCTAACACTTGAAGTTCTGATGCTTGACACTTGCCATGTACCACTAGCTTTCTGAATATATAAAATAGTGTGCAAGGGTCTCTACTTGTAGTTCATCATTACTTAAGAGTTAATAGAAGAAAACTGAGCTTTTTTCCCACCAAAAGAGCTTGGAAAAGAAGCAAACATAATTTTCTGCATGCGGCCATGCACGAGGCACAAGGATACACACGCAAGGGCGCATGGGAAAGTAGTCAATGTATCCCCATGTGTAGGGGCGCACGGGGAAGTAGCCCTAGTGAATGTTTCTAAATATTATTTTTTTTTGGAAAATGCATATCTCGAATGCCATGTAGGGATGAATTCATGGATTCATCAACATTGAAGCGTAAAAAGTTAAAGGGTTAGTATATTTTTACCCCCTTGTAATATTGTTGAGTTCCGATTTTCGCCCTTTAAAAACATGTTTAGATTCCAACTCTATATTATGAATATTCTTTCGTTTTGGACCCTAAAGTAATCTGACTGTACATTGAAGCTTATGTGACGCCCTAATTCGACATTTTTTTGATTAAGTGGTACGCTAAGTGTGTAATTAATTTTCATTTTTAATATTTTTAGATACATGCGGGATTTTTGGCATTTTTTAATAATAAAAATTAATATTTTTTTTATTTCTAAACATGTTGTGGTTGTGTTTTTCAATGGATTTTGTTGTTGTTGTTAGAAAGAACCTAGAGAAAAGAGAATAGAAGGATGAAGACAAGAGGAAGAAGGAAGAGAAGGGAACATATAGAGAGGAGAGAAGATCTCAAGATGAAGTATGATGTTCTTCTGGTGAATGTTTTTACTGCATTGTTGGTGCGTCACATAAGCTTAAATAAACAGTCAGATTACTTCTGGGCCAAAACGAAAGAATTTTCATATTACATGGTTGAAATTTAAACTGTTTTTTGATGAATCTTTATAATATACGGTTGAAATTTAAACTTTTTGAAAGAATCTTTATATTACATTGGGGTAAACATAAATTAACCCAAAGTTAAATGACAAAAATGGTAAAATTAAATTGGAATTTATGATAAATTATAAGCTAAAATTTTCTACAACATTGCATATTTGATTGCAGGGTACCTCTCACACACACAAAGAACAACTTTCATTTCCAAAAAAATAAAAACTTTTATTTGTATAATTGATTACATGGGTACTCACTCTCACACACAACACAACAACTCTCGCCCCAAATACCGTTCTTGTATTTGTACCACATTTGCATTATTGATTTGCATATAGGGTTTTTTCAACTTCAACGTCACTATTGTGATGGATACCCATCGGATTAAAAGACGACGGCGACGTAGATCCAAAGCATCATTTCCGACAGTGTTCCTTCCCGACGAGCTCATCGCCGAAGTCCTATCCTTCCTTAACGTGAAAACAATCGTGCAACTCAAATGCTTGAGCAAGTCATGGAACGCTCTCATATCTGATCCAACCTTCATCGAAAAGCACCTTAAGAAGTCGTCACAAAAGCCACACCTCACGTTATTTTGGAACCAACGCATAAAAGGTTTTAATCTTGTACCCTTCCCTGTGCATCGTTTACTCAAAAATCCATCCATTACTGTTTACAGTGACAATTTCCATCGTTTGAAGTCAAAGAACAATTGCATAGTGGTTGGTTCTTGTAACGGATTGCTCTGCTTGCATTTTCATTCTCTAACAAGGACACCAACAGCTGTCCATCTAAAGGAATGGCTCCGGTTCTGGAACCCTGCCACCAGAACAAGATCTAAAAAATTAGGGGCATTATGTTATAGCACCGCTAGCGGCGAAGATATGAGCATTATTTTATCCTATTTTAAGTTCACGTTTGGTTATGATGCTTCAACAAGAACTTATAAGGTTGTAACTATTCGTCGTCAAAAGAACGAAGCTTCATGGAAAAATGTGGTTAATGTTTTCAGTCTTGGTAATAATTGTTGGAGAAATATAGAGAGCTTTATTGTGATTTCTTCTATTAGATTGGATATTCAGTATAGACGCCGCCTCTGCGCCCTTAGTGATGGTGTGCATTTGAGTGGCACTGTTAACTGGTTGGCTGTGTACAAGCTGATTACTCATGTTGAGCAATTTATGATTGTTGCACTTGACCTTTCGACAGAGAAATACAAGCGGTTTCAGCTGCCTTCGGGTTTTAATGAGGTGCCATTTCTTCAGCCAGTTCTTAGGGTTCTGATGGATTGTCTTTGTTTTTCTTATGATTCCAATAAAACTGAATTTGTTTTATGGCATATGAAGGAGTACGGGGTTGAAGAGTCTTGGACTCAATTATTTAAGATTAGTTACCAGAATCTTCCAATGCTTAAAACTGACCCTGGATTTCAACTGGCTTGCCTTTATGTAGATGGTGATATGGTGATTTTTGCAAATAAATTTTGCAACCGGGCCTTTATCTATAATCTAAAAGATAGAACAGTGGAGAGAATTAAAATTAGAAATTCCATACACTGGTTCACTCAAGCAAAGCATTACGTAGAAAGTTTGGTTTCTGTTCGTTGATTGAAAGTAAGTTTCTCTTAGACATTCACTTATTGAATAAATTTGAATTCACTGTTTATGTATCCTAGTTATTATGTAATAATAGATTGTGTGAAATTTTTTGACGATTGCTTAGGTTGATTGTATTGCTAAAATATTATATTAGATAGAAAATGATTTTTTTTCAAAGTAACTAGCTTGAACTTGATTATCTTAAAATGAAATTTGTTGTCTACGAAATTTTCTCATAGAAAAATTGAAAGATAAATATGGGGGTTGTATCCGTTATTTGGGGGAAGATGGGGATGCAAATTGGCCTTTGGATGCGTCAAGTTGGTGGAACGAGTTGATGTCCATAGAAGGAGCGGTGGGATGGAATTGGTTTAAAAATGGGGTGGTGAGGATTATTGGTGATGGTGATTGGAGTAGTTTTTGGAAAGACATTTGGGTTGGAACAATATCATTTCATAACATGTTTCCGAGACTTTTTTCAATGTCTGCTCAAAAGGAGGCCAAATTTGGTGACCTTTGGGTAGGTGGTGAAGGAGGATTTGTTTGGCAGCTTCATTGAAGGAGGGAACCTTTTGTTTGGGAAAGGGAGTTAATCAATAACCTCTTGGCTATTATAAATGGTTTTACAAGATTGACGGAGGAAGATTAGTGAAGATGGTCACTGGGGGAGGGAGGAGATTTTTCGGTGAGGCTAACTTATAAGATACTTGAGGATTTGTTGGTTATAGAGGTTGACTTGAATAGTTTGGAGAATAGGGTGTTTGGTTACCTTTAGACGAGCCCGACTCCATCAAAGGTTGTCGCGTTCTTTTGGTCTCTTCTCTTAAACCGTACCCCCATGCGTTCAAACCTTGCAATTCGTAACGTTTTTGGATTGGGTGTCAAATCACAATTGTGAATTGTGTGGAGGGGGAGAGGAGACGCCTTTCATTTATTTTTACATTGCAATGTGGTGGATAAAGTGTGGAAAAGGGTGTTGAAGTGGTTAGAGTTCAATTTTATTACTCCCTAAATTTGTTTGTCCACTTGGAGTGTTGGTCGGAAGAGGTGAAGCAAAGGAAAATCCGGAAAGGTATGTGGTTAATTTGGCATGCCTCAATTAGGGTGATTTGGAGAGCGAGGAATGATAAATTAACTTTTAAAAAATTGTGTGAAGGAGATTGATGAGTTAGTGGAGGAGATAAAAGTGTTGTCTAGGCATTGGAGCTTAACAAGATTGAAGATTGCATCTTGCCTCTTCTGCGAATCCAAGGAAGTGCTTAAAGAGGTGAAGTGGAGTTTAATTGAGAAGGTGAAGAGGTGAAGAGATCAAGGTCACCGACTGTTTTTTAGGTACTGCTGAGTGCTGACCATTTTATTGTGTTGATAGAAGTCCGGTGCTTTGTTTTTTGCGGGTACAGGCTTTGTTTGCTGCTATTTCGGTTGGGGGATTTTGTGCTATTGTTTCCTCACAGTTGCTGTTAGTGTTATGATCTGTCAGTAGCGTGGCCTTTTTATTCAGCTTCTGTTTTTCTGTTTTTGTGTGGGTGTTGCGGTGCCGCCTATATACGGCACCTTGTATTGCAGTTTTGGTCTCCTTCGTCTGTCTTGTGTGGGAAGCCTTAATAATATATGCTGTTGCAAAAAACAAAAAAATTGAAAGATAAATGAAATAGTACTTGATCTGTAAGGACAATAAAATACTCGAAGTTGTGGTGCAGGAGAAACATTCAAGATAATAGTGAAAGGTAAAAGTGAGAAAAAGGCTAATGAGGAAGTGACATGAACCAACAAACTTGGTTTGATTTATTTTGTCTATTGATTCAATGGCAAATGAGAATTCTTACACTGATTTCAGATTAGTCTTAAAATATGTTTTGATTTTTCTCTATAATACATGACCTTGACCATGCAAAATTCTTCAATCGTTGTTTGAACGACTGTCGTTACTCATTACTGCTTAGAAACTATCTGCATCTGTATTGACATTAAAATTTTAGTTTGCAATGGGGAGGAGGTTACTGTTGTGGTATGTCAAAATTATCATTTGTGAGTTGATATTTAGTCAAGTTTTTATTAACAAAGAAAATAGTTTCTTAAACTTCGTCTTTGAAGACTGGTGCCTATATATGAAACCCAATTGAGTACTGACTACAGAGATTAAATATCAGGTTCTATCATGTGAAAGCATACACAAATATAGTTTAGTATAACCAGTAAAAGGTTGATGTAATGATATGATGCAGGCAAATTTTCAGATGCGGAATTGAAACATGTAGAAGAGACTGTGGGGAATGTCCCTTTTAGAGTGAGATTTCCTAAAATTGGTTACTTCAGATGAGGTCACAACCCAAAAATCCTCATCGGTAGGTGAAGTAAGTGCCTAGGTGGATGGTGTGTAGGATTGGGATTTCAGATGGAGGCATAGATTGTTTATTTCGGTGCCCTCGTGGTTGAGTTGATGGTGGTGTTGGATCTGCGTCCGGTTTTGATGGATGCGGATTCTTGGTCCTGGAAGGCCTCTTCAGATGGTTGTATTCAGTTTGTTCCGCATATGATCACCTCTTAGAGGGGTCCCTAAGGGTCAGGGGTAGGGTTTGTGCGCTGTCCCATATTTTGGATAAGTTAAGCCCCTTTGAAAGTTCAGGTGTTCTCTTGACACACTCTCAATAGAATTTTTACTAGGTCTAATCTGCTTTGTTGTGGGGTTATTGCAGATTTGGCAGGTGCTTTGTGTGCTTTCTGTGGAGAGTCGACGGAGTCCGTCAATCATCTTATTGTTACTTATAGGGTGGCCTCTAAAGTGTGGTATATGATCTTTAGTTGGTTAAGGTTGGTGTCGGTGTTGACTAGTTATTTAGTTGTCTTTTTTAGGGGTTTTGATGTTAGCAGAGAGGGATAAGCTTAGGCACGGTCTTTGGTTAATCTAACATTCTGTTGTGTGGTCTATCTGGACAACCCGTAATGATCTTGTATTTTCTAGTAAGGAACTAGTTGATGAGGATTTGGTGGATAAAATCCAGTTTTCCTTTTGGTACTGGTTTTTCGGGAGACACCTTGTTTTCATTATGAGTGGGTGGTGGAACCTGTACTCTGTTGTAGCCAATAGCCTTCTGTGTGGGGTCTTGTTTGGCTGCCTTTGAGCGGAGTCTCTGAGGTTTGTTTCATGTGTCTCTATCCCTGGTGGTGTAGGCTTGGTTCATCGTTCCTTGTGTTTGGCCTCAGTGGGTTCTTGTATCTATTTGCCATTAAAAAAAATATATGTAGAAGAGATATTATATGGTTTAAGTGTTCTAAATTATGAGCATTTACCAAATTTAAGTAGCATAAAGTTTTTTTCCCTTACTCCCAACATTGCTGCTGCCTATTGCAACTTCTGTCATACTGTTACTATTATCAAACGCTTTTCATTCATCATTAAATTTTGTATTTGTTATTTCTTAGTATCACAATATAAAGCATGTCGAGTTTACATCACGTACTAGACATATTTGACAGTCTATTTTAGCCAGTGACATGTAAAAGCAAATTTATATTGATTTCTTGAAGTTTATAATATGTTGAAAAGCTAATGTGGTTCTCTCATTATGTTGAATATTTATTCACTTATGAACATTATGAATTTATTTAGTCTAGTCTAACGGGTATTTTTTGAATATTAGATTTGCAATTGCAACTCCAAGCATATTCGGCGCCATCAATGTTACATGGAATGGTGGGAAAGTCTAGGGAGAAAGGAAGATGAAAAACATTTGATATCACAGGGCGCAGATAATCTAAGCAACCTTGGTTAGGGGATGATGGATTGGATGAGACAATCAGTTAGATTACTTTAACTTTTCTTAGATGTTATTTTGTGGGAACCTCAGCATCTGCTCTTTGTGCAGGAGGCCACTATTTTGTCATTTTATTTTATGACTTGGATCTTGATTTAAGTTTTTTTCTTTAGCTAACATTTTTTCAAGAAAAGTTTTTATCTTGGCCATTCTATTTTTGTTGTTCTGAACAATTAATTTGGGGGCTGCAGTCTTGGAGCTGGGGTGATCTTATGAATGTTTGGTTTCATCACAGTTGTTAATAAGCTCTTGATCTGAATTTGTGCTGCAAAGTTTCTTGCCTCCGGCTGTGTCGGTTCTGTTGTATATCAGTCTGTTACTTCCTCATGGCAGTTTAGGTCCTCTTTTCTAGTATGCATGGTGCTGGTGTGTTTGATTTTGTTTAGGTTCTTTAGTTTTTCATCGTAACCTATCTCCAGCTGGATTTGTGTTTGTGTATGAAAAAGATGTGAACAACTATATGAAAAAGGCTTTGATAAGTTACCTAGGGCTCTAACTCATTTTTTTTCTTAATTAAAATCTTAAATTACACATTATATTTATTTGAACGGGTTATCTCCACACATAGACGGATTTCCTGATACGCATTTACCTATTTGATCATTGATGCATCTGATGAGTGAATGCATCAAAACTTGATAGTAGATAATTTTGGTCGGAATAACAATAGTGCCAGTTAAGCTAACTGTGACAAATGAGAGACTTTTTCTACTCATATATAATCCAAAACAATTAGACTATAGGCTATTTCAAAAGCATTTTAGGTTTATTGCATGGACATATTTACACTGTGTGAGAGATAAAAAACGTGAAAGGTAAACCCAAAACTGGCCCTAGGGCAAGGCCACTAAAACCCTTGCTTTAGGCCTACATACAAAAAAATATTTTTTTGGTTAAATTTTATAAACAAAATGACCTCATATTCACACAAAAAAACTCTACATATCAAAACTTGCTTTATGCCTCACTTATTATTTAAGATTATTTGGCTGGCCTTGGGTAAACCCATAATTTTCATTGTAGACAAAGGTCACTGAAATTATGGATATGATAACCTTATGTGAAAGCCATTTAAAAATAAAAATAAAAAGTATAATTCTTTTTCTTTTGAATGAAAAAATTCAGAATTTTAGAAGATGCAATAAATAAAATATGAATATTTTAAACTTCCATAAGTTCAAGCTAAATACCTTAAAAAAAAATTCAAAGTAAAATTAATGAAAAACTGGACCTAGAAATTATATCTTATAAATTGATTTTTCATAAAGTAAAACTTTTAATGCTTTAAACTTTCCTTGAAAAAAAAATCATTCAAAAATTTAAACGTTTAAAGATATTTGAATTTAAAATGACTAAAACTTAATGCTGCAAATTTTATAGGAAATAAAACATACCACTTTTTTTCTAGACTAAAAACAAAATTTGATTTACTTCTAGACTAAATGAGGTTTATATAAGTGGTATGTGATTATACTAAAAAATTCCATTGACCTTATATACATACAAAGCGGGTGTTAAAAGTGTGTGTAAACATCTTATCTATATAGAATGTGATATGTCCGGAAACAGACCTAGGATGATGTTGTCTTGATGCTCGTGCTGATGATGATCAGATACGACTAATGAAGAGCTCCAACGCGATGCATGATGTCCTTCAACGGCGGGGAAAAAAACCCTGCAATACAAGAAGATGAAAATTCATTTTAAGTTCCAACGCATTTCAAGGCTGAAGAACGATCGAAATTTCATGTGAAGCAGGAGTCAGCTGAAGTTGCACATGTGAAGCAATAAGGGTGGTAGTTGAGCATATTATTACCTCATTTAGCATATTAAAACACCCGGGGACCCCAAAAATAACATCGAGATCAACCTTTTGAACTTAGATGTACTGCAACTGAGATCATCACTCTTTTGAACTTAGATGTTCTACAAATCTTCATTCTACATTCTCCAGAACAACGTCAAATTATATACCTTGCTGGGAGACTCCAAGACTCCAAGATCATCTTGCTATATTTGATAGTTGAGTCATGCACTTTACCCATTGTATGTGCCAATGAAAAAGATAACCAGCAAACTCCATTATTAATAACTCCAAGTAACCCTCGTCATCGTTCAAATAGAGAACGAAACAAATGGCAAAAAAGGGGAAAAGTGGGAACATTAATAGTACTGCAATTGGATCACTATCATGAATCAGTAGTCACTCATGAGAACCACTATTTCTCATAAGCCCTCTCACAAGAAAACTGAAAGACTGTCAACACCTATCACAAACCAACACCAACCACATTGTAATTGCACAATACTCACAAACGATGGCAAGGAGGAAGTTTCCTGCAAATTTGTGAACCAAGTATTGTGTGTCATTTCTGCTAGCAGTTACCAAATCGTCATACTATATATTTCTAACTGCGAGATAAATTCCTGCCACCAAAACAACTAGCCACTGCAAAACGGCGGTTTAGTTTGGTGTGGCTTTTCCTTACAGTCGTGCCATGGTTATTAAAGTATACGTTGGCAAGAATTGTATTCTATATGTGTAGACGCGATACTCTCTTTCCCTTTTTCTTTTTCCGATTCTCTTTTCGTTGGACTTTTTTGTGCAGTGCGCGTTTATTTAACGTTCTGTCAACTATGTTAGCTCTCGAGGGAGGTGTGTGTCATTAGTTAAAACAATTAAGGGAGGTGAATGTTCATTTTTAAACTAGAGGGGTCTCGCTGTCCAATTCTGTATCTCTAGCTCCAATTCTGAAACACAAGTTACTCCAATAACAGAAAATGTTATACACAAAGGCACTAATGTTATACTCCAATAAAATTGAAATGTTATTAATTGAAACCAGGCAGATATATTCTGAACTGAATATATTCTAAGGCGCTAATCTCAGGCTGTCTCCCACGTTACTTGGGAACATAAAAGCTCCAAGTCTGCTGTAAGAACATAAAGGAAGAGATATTCTGAACTGAATATATACAAAAGCAATGTTGAAAATAAACCCTAAACCAACATCAATATATGTCTGAAATTCTGCCATTGTCTAAATAAATCATTGTCGGGCAGAAGCTTTTTCCAGTACCATACTCTGATAAATATTTAAAGCTGAAGCATGTTCTTCATACCTCTATGCGTGCAGGAGGCTCTTGTATTTGGCAAGCCATTATAAAAATTGCGGTGCTCTTCGGTATGATGATTGGTTGGATTAATTAGGCCCTCTCTTATCCCAACTCATGCTAAATATCTTTTCCAAAATGGAATTCAGACTTGCAGTCATCTAACAACACAAATTCCAGCATTCTTAAATAGTGGCTGAGGCGGCGCTATATCACCATTGCATTGCAGAAATTACGCAACATTGTTTTTCTATGCTAATTTATTTAGTACAAAATATTACGAAATATAACTAGAGGCTATAACGCTGCTATAGCACTGTTGCATAGCAGAATTTTATTACACCGTGTTTGTATAACCAGAGTTAGTATATAAGTAGAGTTAGTTAAGGTAGTTCCAGTTAGTTAGATGTTAGTTAGAGAATTATAGTTAGTTACATAATTAGTTAGTATAATTGGGGTCTATAAATAAAACCACCCTTGGAAACACACTTCTAAACACTTTCTACTTGAACAGATTCATTTCTTATCTTCAAGAAGAAAATTTAACTGTTAATTAATCACCCTTCCATATACACTTTGCAATCAAGAAAGCCACCATACCAATCACTAAATGACTAAGAACCCACAACCGAAACCATTTCAATTCTCCAACAAGAACTTTACTGAAAGAGCATTGTTGTACAAGAATGTCAGCACAAGGAGTGTATTGTCGAAGGTTCAAAGAAACACTGAACCCAAGGAAACAACAATCAAAAACTTGGAAAAGAATGATATATCCAAGAAACTGCATTTAAAACGTTGTTATGCATAGGAAACCTTCAGCTAACAAAAAGAACTTAGAGAATGAGAGAAAAGAAAGCATCAATGATAAAAACACGGCGTCTTTGACTTCCGATGACTCAAGACGAAAGAAAGTAAAAACAACATTAGGTAACTTCCGTGCTCTCTGTGGAAAACTTGGTAATGAATTTACCGGCAACGCGCTTCCTACCAAAGTGTCACGGGTTCTTAAACGCAGAGGCAAGTTCATTCACGATGGAAAAAAAATTATTGGAAAAGTCCCTGGAATTGAAGTAGGTTACAAGTTTCATTATTGGCAAGAACTCAATGTTGTTGGTCTTCATCGTCAGAATCTAAGTCTCATTGATTACGTGATAGAGGATGGGAGTTTGGTTGCAACTAGCGTTGTTTCTTGTCATTTTGATGATATGGATGATACAAAAGTGTTTGTTTATACAGAGGAAGGAGGTAATGTCATTAATTCTGAAAAATGTGCTAAAGGAAATCTTGCTTTGATGAATAGTTTTAAAGTTAAGCATCCTTTTAGAGTTATAATGAAGTTTATTTCGAAGAACGGTGGTTCTGCTGGTGGAGGTGAGGTGTATTGTTAATATGGTCTTTATAAAGTTGAAGCTATTTCGAAAAAAAATTGGGAAATTAGATTTTAGATTTTAAATTTTGTTTGGTTAGATTGCCTGAAAAGAGGTTGCTTGGAATGAGAAAAAATTTGAAACAAATAAATGTTTGGCTTAATTAATGATTTGGTCTCTTAAGTTATTTGTTGGTTACATTTTGGTCTCATAAGTTATTAACGTTACAATTTGGTCCCTTAAGTTAGTATATGTTAGCCAAATAAATCCTCACCGTCAGTCTTTCGCCAAAACGTTAAATAGGCACATGTGAACGGTGACGTGACAACTTGCAATGTGTATCCACCTTAGACATTGGCTTAACGGTTTTGACGGTGGGGATTTATTTGGTTGACGGAAGATGACTTAAAGGGACCAAATTGTAACGTTAATAACTTATGAGACTAAAATGTAACCAACAAATAACTTAAGGGACCACATCATTAATTAAGCCTAAATGTTTATATTTTGTTAAAGATATTTCCAGTGGAAAAGAAGATGTTCCTATATGTGTGGTTAATCGTATAGATTCTGGCAAGGTTCCCTTTTTTCAATACATTACTCGTAACATTTATCATGAATGGCTTTTCAAAGATTCCTCTGTTGGGCGTAAATGTATTGATCAATGTTCTGATTCAATGAAATGTGCCTGTGCTCGTAAGAGTGGAGGGAAAATTACTAGGGTAAAGAAAAATGAGATTAAATTTAAGCTTCAAATTTTCAAAACTAAGGCGAAAGGATGGGGTGTGAGATCAGAGAATGCAATTCCTTCTGGAAATTTTATTTGTGAGTATTTAAGATGAAGAAGCTTTGAAAAAGGTTGATAATGATGAGTATTTATTTAATATTGGCAATAATATTCACAAGTTCTATAGTTCGTGGGAAGAGGATTCATATATGGTTGATAGTAAGGAGATGAGTTCAAATCAACCCTTAGAAGCTTCAAGTGGTAAGGAGGTCATTGATGATCGATGTGGTAGTGGCAGTGATAGCCGTAGGTTTACCATTGATGCTGCTAAGTATGGTAACGTGTCAAGGTTTATCAACCATAGTTGTTCTCCCAATTTTCTTGCTCGAAATGTTCTTTATGATGATGATGATCTGAGGATTCCACACATCGTGCTATATGCAGCTGAGGACATTCCGAGCATGAATGAGCTGACTTTCAATTACAGTTACAAGATCGATCAAGTGATTGATTCAAATGGAAATGTAAAGACGAAAGCGTGTTATTGTGGAGCTTCTGAATGCATCCGTCGACTGTATTGATGAGATGTTTTCAGAATAGGTGATTCTTTTTCACTTTGGCCCTCTCTTTCTGTCTTGCTCATAAATTCGTTTTCTTCTTTGTCTTGCTCATATTTTTTGAATTATAACTCTAATAGGTGATATTCAAGCCGTTCTGTTTCAGTTGATGTAGAGGAAGGCAAAATACATGTATAGTTTTTAGTTCCCTTGCAATTGCAATGTTATTCAACAAAAACAATAGATTGGTACAACAGTGTAATTAATTGAGTAATACATTTTTTTTTTGGATGAAGTTGAACATGTCTTGTTTAGATTTTTGCTAATATATGATTTTGAGTGTATATCAATAGTGATGAATTATTGTATTTTTCATTGCCCAAATGCTTCATTTAGATTAATACGGATTTCTGTTGATCTTAAAATAGTGCTTGTTGTGCTTCCTATTTATCAACGATCTAAATGTCATGTGTTGAGCATCTATAAATGTAGTATGTTTGTATGCAATGTTACTATGAGATGAAAAGCTGAATGGGGTAGCGCGATAGAGACATCATTATCATGAAAAATTGCAGAAAGAGCACAAAAGAGAGGAAACTTACGAAGAATTTGCGGATCGAAAATACAGATTGTAGAAAAACTCTCAATTAATGAGGTCGAATAACGAAAATGGATGAATTATGCACTAGAATGAGAACATTGTATTAACTGATTGTTATATGAATATTATGCATGAGTTCATTCAGTATTGAAATCAATATTGAAAATGGCCATTAGTACCACTTGTGATAGGTATAATACACTACGCAAATTTGTACATGAAAATGTGATGAAATGCGATATAGAGCTTTCTGAATAATTAGGACCTTATTTGACTCATGGTTGACCAATATGATGTTCATGTCAGTAAGAATAACTGACATTTGTTCCTTCATTTTCCTATATTTTCTATTCCCGTTTCTGGCGCTTTGAGGGTGTTGGTTGGTTTTGTCTTTAGGAGTTGTTGGAGTTTTTGGTTCTCTGGGGGTGTTGGTTGTTTCTGTCTTTATCCTACTTTTTTTTATTGCTTTTTGCTACTTCCTGAATCTGAGTACATGTACTGCTATCTTGGGACTTTTGTGGTAGCTTGTTCTTGAATTGTTGGAGCTGTCATTGATAAGCCACTTTCTGATAAATATTTAAAGCAGACGCTGACAACACAAATTCCGGAACCAGTACTTCCACCTTAGCTAATAATAGATCATTCTGTTTGGATTACAAATTGGAAAGTGCTAAATAGTATATCTCTAGCTCCGATTCAGAAACACAAGTTACTCCAATAGCGGCAAATGTTATACACAAACTAAGAAAAATAAAATTGAAATGTTATTGATTGAAACCAAGCAGATATTTTCGGAACTGAATACTAAGGCACTGATCTCAGGCTATTTCCCACTTTACTTGGAAAATTAGGAAAAAACCTCACATAAAAACTCAAAACACTATGTCTGATGTTCCGCCAATGTGTAAATAACTGAGGTAGTACAAATCTAAAAAGTAGGAGACACATGTGTGCCGAAAAATTCCCATAATTATGGAAAATCACAAAAGAGATCCAAGGGATAACATGCTTGAAGAATGTCACACGAAATAATCCAAACAAAGTTGGAGAAAATCTGAGCCCTTCAACATATCCATCAGTATATAAATCAACAAATTGTCAAATATGAAATAAATGAATAGCAGATTTTCGTTCTCATCACATGAAATCAACAAATTATCAAATATGAAATATTACAAGTCCGAAATAAGTTTCACAAAACATTACAAAGCTTTCTTTGAAAGACATGATGACATAGCAAAAATTATACCAAAGCTTTATTTAGAATTTTGTTGTAGGAAATTATTAAATATATTAAATTTATATGAATTTCTTAAAAAATCTAATAATTACCTGCAGAACAACGTTAAATTTTAGACCTTGCTGGGAGACTGTAAATTTAACAACCACTTTGTAAAAGTTAGATGTAACTCAAGACTCCAAGATCCTCTTGCTATATTTGATAGTTGAGTCATGCGTTTGAACCATTATATGTGCCGATGAAAAAGATAATCAGCAAACTCCATTATAAATAACTCCAAGAAATCCTCATCATCATTTAAACAGCGAACGAAACAAATAGCAAAAAAGGAAAAGTACTGTAATTGGATCACTATCATGAATCAGTGGTCACTCATGAGAATAACTATTTTTAATAAGCCCTCTCACAAAAGAAAACTGAACCACTGTCAACACCTATCACAAACCAACATCAACCACATTGTAATTTCACAATACTCACAAATGATGGCAAGGAGTTTGCTGCAAATTTGTGAACCAAGCATTGTGTGCTATCTCATATGTTCTCATTTGCCTCCATTCCACCAAATCGTCATACTATAGATTTCTAACTGCGGGATAAATTCCTGCCACCAAAACCACTAGCCACCGCATCAGAGATCAACTGAGAAGTCTACTAACACAAGACTATACTGCAAAGCGGCGGATTAGTTTGGCGTGGCTTTGCCTTGCAGTAGTGCCATGGTTATTACAGTCTACGTTAGCAAGAATCATACTCTCTTTCCCCTTTTCTTTTTCGGATTCTCTTTTCGTTGGACTTTTTTGTGCAGTGGGCGTTTATTTAACGTTCTGTCAACTATGTTAGCTCTTGAGGGAGGTGTGTTTCATTAGTTAAAACAATTAAGGGTGGTGAGTGTTCATTTTAAAACTAGAGAGGTCTCAGTGTCATTGAAAGAGACTTTAGGAGAGGTCAATGCAGTTTAGTTTCACCTAAATAACAAATTCCAAATAGTAAGACTAGTCACGTTTCGGTGTTGAAATTATAAGACAAACTTCATATAAAAGCTCAGATTCTATTACAAAACCACAAATTTAGGTCAGTACAAAAATATACTTAAGAGTCAACAAAGAAAGTATGAAAAACACTGCATAGGCTTAATAGCAGTTTTCGCCCCCTAACTTTTACGAAGTTGAGATTTTGGCCCTCGAAGAAAAAAAAACTACAAAACCGTCCTCTAAGTTTTGCAACTGTAGTAATTTTTGCCCCCAAGGCAAAAAAAAAATAAAAAGATAACACGTGGCACCTCACTTAGGGTGCCACGTCAGCGTAGACCTAGTCAATATTGGTCTTGGGGGCCAAAACTGCCACAGGTGCAAAACTTAGGGACGGTTTTGTAGTTTTTTTTCTTAGGGGACCAAAATCGCAACTTTGAAAAAGTTAGGGGGCTAAAACAGCTATTAAGCCTAATGCGTAATCTGAATGGAGATCGTCGAATTGAACAAAAATCATTTTCATATGATGCAATAACACATCTAAAAAATAACAAACCTTAGAGTCAAAATGGAATCAAAACACGTAGATGTTGAAATAATTAACATATAGGCGCCAAATGAGATTTATATAGAAAGGTAAGGCAGTGATAGACGGTTGAAATGAAGCAGATGGTGGAATAATGAACAGTGAGAAACCAATGACGTTGTTTCTAATTCAGGTGGTGATTTAAATTTCATTGGCGGAAGAAAATACAAATTGTAGGAAAACTCTCGATTAATGAGGTCGAATATTGAAAATGGACGGATTATGAACTTGAATGAGAACATTGTATGAGAATTGTTGTTCTAACATCAAAAGTTTTCTAAAAACATAAGTAAATGATAAAATTACCGTGGGGCAAACCAGCAGCAGTTAACTACCGCTGGCTCCAGCGGTAGTTAACTACCGCTGAATTCAATTTTTTCAATTTATGACATTGTAGTTGCTTCAAGCTCATCATCTTTTCATAACAACAATGGAACTAGAAAGCATTAGTAATGAATGATGACGGTATGACACGAATAACATTGGACTAGCTAACTGTCAACATGAGAGAAAGAAAAAATGGGTTGATTTGATTTAACATCAATGACAAAAGAAAGTAAGCATTGGACTAGCTAGCTGCCTAGCTGTCAAAGAGTAGAAGAATGGGCAAGGAATCTTGACCTTTTTTGTTTTCTTTCCAAATGAGGAGGAGGTGCCTCTGCCTACATGATATACAGTGAGCACACATGAACTCAGTGTGTTTGCGTAGAAAACAACTAAATTTTCATGCTCCACGGTTAGTATGAACAAGGGTATACTCGAGCAAGCATACCAAAATTTAAGAAAGGTGTTTAGACAACATACCAAATTAACTACAGATAATTATAATAAGAATAATTATTGTTATGCGGGTAGGCTACTGGGCGGGATAGTTGATGACATGTTAAAGACGGGATTACTACGTCTTTATTACGAGTTTTAGATTATTTAAAATATGATTAAGTCGTGTTTTTTTATCCACACCAGGGGGATACGGGAAATTCACGCTAGTGGGACGGGACATTTTCTGCAAGGATGGTCTGCACGACGATAAGAGGAGTCCGACTCTAGCCTCAAATAGGAATTTACCCGCTTTATTAGAGCGAATGTATCCAGAGTTACTCCACTCGGATCCATTCTGTAAAATGAACTCCGATAATATTGTTTGTTCAACGCTAACTTTCTAACACTAATATGAAAACATGTTACGGTATGATTATGTTACATTATGATTAATGTTACGATATGAAAACATGTTACACTAACTTTTTAAAATAGTCTCTAACCTCACTTTTGTGATGATTTGAATACGTGACACATGATGACTGAACCCATTTTGTAGAAAAAAGTCTCTGCAAAATATTTTGTTTTTTAAAAAAGTCCCTGCAAAATAATCCAGCGACTATTTTATAAAATAAAATATTTTGCAGAGACCTTTCTCTATAATTTTTTTTATAGGGACCAAAACGAAACATATTTGCAAGAATTAAAACCATATTTTAGTCTAATATTTTTGTTTTTTTAGTACAAACCGCACATGTTAGATATTTTAGATAAATTTAGATGTTACAATTTCACCTCATTATTTTGTTGAATTAAAATATAAAAGTTGCTCTGCCCATTTAGCAACCGGTTACCCACATTTTCAGGGGCAGTTGCTAGTATAAGGGAGAGGTAGCCATGGCTACCTCAAATATAAATATTTTTTTTGAGTGAGTAGGTATATTTTTATATTTAGCTACCCCTAATAATATATATTTGGCTATCCCAAGTTTTATTTTAAATGAATTAATTTTTTCCATCTTTTGTTTAACTTCCGATCGAACTTCAAATTATTTAATTATGTCGTATAGGAACCGGAAGAATAACACCCAAAAGAGATAAATAATAAATAATAACAATCTTTGCTTTATTTATCAAATAAAATGATTCAATTGTAGATAGATAGACTCGCCTGTTTAATTGATAGATTGATTTGCCTTGTTTTGACACTCCCAGTCTCCACAACGACAATAGAGGGAGCTTTCTCATCAATGAAAAATCTAAAGACAAAACAATGAAACAAAATGAGTGATGATTTTCTTTCAAATAGCTTGGTTATTTATATTGAAAAAGACATTGCAAGTCAGTTTAGCTTAGATGCAATTATGGATGAATTTGAGTCTTTGAAGGGTCGCCGAGTTCAATTTTCATAAATAGCTACTGTTGGTTTTTATTTCTTTTGTTGTAGCATTTTTGATACAATCCGCTATTCTACTGTGGCTTTTTTGATACAATCTGTTGTTGCTGCATTTTTTTGGTATAATCCGTTAATGTTGAATCAAGTGTATATTTTATGAAGAACATTTTATATAAGTAATAGTTATTGTGATTTTTTTTTGCCTACCGGCTTAGATTAGTTTAAAAAAAAATTCTTTATATGTGGCCACCTTATGGAAACATTGTTAGCTTCGCCGCAATCAAAGTTGTAACGCTTTCTCACTATCTTCTCGAAACCCTAGCCTCCACAAACCCTCGTCGCCATGCCTGCGACTCCAACTCCGTAACCGGCGTTCGTCTCCGATGATCTCCTCCCCGAGATACTTTTGTTACTTCCTGTAAAATCACTTTTTCGATTCAAATGTGTTAGTAATCCTTGGAACAATCTTATTTCCGATCCCAATTTTGTAAAATTCCATCTCAAGAGATCAAAATCACAAACACTTCACATTAATCAGTCATCACATCAAAACTATCAAGGGAGAATCCCCTTATGGTAGTGACGATGAATCTGAGATTGATTACAGTATCATTCCATACCCTATATCTCGTTTAATGGATAACCCGTCGTTTACCCTTATTGCTGATCCTGGCTCTCTATTGATCGAAAAGGACTGCTCTGGTATAGCTGGTTCCTGCAATGGATTGATCTGTTTGACTGGTTATCGTTCCGTTTATCGTTCTGCTAATGCTGAATTTTATTATGACTACTGGCTCCGTTTATGGAACCCAGCCACTAGGAATATATCTCCAAAACTTGCTTGTTTTCATGATATTCGTGGTTTCTTCTTCAATTTTGGTTGTGATGATTCTACCGGCACATTTAAAGTGGTTGCGTCACGTTACATCCACGATCGTTTGACAAGTGAGGTTAGAGTTTTCAGTTTAGGTGATAATGTTTGGAGAAATATTGAAAGTCTCCCAGTTGTTCATCTTGATTTGGATTGTGAAGGATTTTGGCATACTAATGTGTTTCTTAACAGCACTCTTAACTGGTTGGCTATTTACAATGACATCCCGATCACTTTGTATTGGTATGGTGATCTGGAGGATATTACTGTTGAACAGATTGTTATTGTTTCACTTGATTTGGGAACTGAGACATACCATCAGTATCGGTTGCCGCAAGGTTTTGATGAGGTGCCGTTTATCTTATTCTTACAAGGAAACTGATTTTATTATATGGAAGATGAAGGAATTTGGGGTTGAAGATTCTTGGACTCAATTTCTTAAAATTAGTTATCATGATCTTCAGTTGAACCTTGACTTTAGTGATGATACGCTGAAGTATTATCTTCAATTCTTGCCATTGTTTCTTTCTAAGGATGGTAATACACTGGTATTGCATAGTAGTCAAGAAATGGAAGCAATTCTCTATAATTGGAGGGATTGTAGTGTGGAGCGAACAGGAGTCACTGTGCATAAAACTAATTTTGATGATGGAACTACAAGTTATTTATTTTGGGACTTTGCCAATGGTTTTGTTGAAAGCTTAATTTGGATTTGTTGAATCTTGAAAGGTGTTGCGCCGGTTTGGTTAGTATTCTGCAGGAAGTTTATATATATACATCCTGTTAGACATAGGACTAAAATGTATTTGTTTGAATTTATGGGATGAATGAGGGTAGAGATTATCAAGTATGTCCAGAGAAGAATAACAAAAATTGTTTTGAAGTTTGTGACGTTATACCAAATGCTAATAAGGCACAAGTTAAAAAGTTAAAGATAGAAGTATTTCCTAGAACTTGTGTATTCAAGGTTGTATAAGTTTAATTATTTATATTTTCAATACAAAATTTATTTCTTATTTATGTTATTAGTTCCTTAACTTGTGTTCTTATGACACAAGTTAGCATGACCCTTATTTTATTTCATATCCTCAAGCCTTTGTTTCAAATAATGAATGCATCGTCTAGTTGAGTTGAGCGTATATTTGTGAATTGTACGAGGGTCGAGTAATTGGTTCTCTGACACATTCAACATTTTTGATGAATATACATAAAGGATATTGGATGTTATTTTTGTTTTGATCTTGTTTACACCCCTTCAAGTACATTTATGCTGATTGTTTGAAACATTGATTGTTATGTTATTTTCTACTTGTACGTGTTTCACTAACTGACCTTTTTGTCGAAGACTGCCTCACAAGTTATTGATTGTTATGTTGTTGTCTCGCAACTGTTATAGGACCATATGACTGAATTTCCATTATAACTTTTTGGTAGGGGTGGGCATGGTTCAGTTCGGGATGAAAACTGAACCGAACTAAACTGAACTGTTTGCTAAATTTAAAATAACTGAACTGAACTGTTTGCATTTCGAACTGAACTGAACTGTTTCAAACCGATCTGAACTATTCCGAACTGAACTGAACTGTTACTATTGATACCTTTGAAAAAAATATGAAAAAAACAAATGAAATTGAATTTTAGTTACCGAACTGAACTGAACTGTTTTGAACTGAACTGATCTGTTTTGAATCGAACTGAACTGTTTTGAACTGAACTGTTTCAGTTCAGTTTCAGAACTGTTAGTAATAGTTCAGTTTTTTTTTGGTTCAGTTCAGTTCAACAGTTCAATTCAGTTTTTGGTTTTTTTGCGCACCCCTACTTTTTGGCTATTTTATTATCTTCCTAGGTTGCTTGTGGAAGAAATTGTCCAGAGGTACTTCAGATGCTTCACAGCGATGTGGCTTTTCAGAACATATTAGCTGTGGTGTTGGACGGGGGAAAACAATAAGATGCCGAGGAAATTACATAGGATAGAACGTGAAGGGAAAATCCATAATCAAGATAAATTGTTCAGTTTTTTATTACATGTTGGCATAAAGGACTGATCCTCCTGCCATCATAATGTATCAATCAATGAAATAAAATGAATCATATTTTCTAGCAGCTAGACTACAACAAACCTTGTAACAAAGTGGACATCATGAATGACAGAATGCTTCAAACCCTTTTGATTATTTATATTAATATTTTTATGTACTAAAAAAAAAGATGATCAAGAATAAATTATCATATCTTCTTTCTCTCATCTCCCTTTTTTAAGCTTTATAGCTTTTCTTTTTTAGCTTAATCAATGGTGTGATGTTGGACTTCTCATACCTCCTACGTTATCAAGGTATGATACTTTCTTTATAGCCTCTTCTCCCTTTTGATTGATTTTGTGTTTCGCAATCTGCATGGAGTACATCTTCTATTCTCTCATCTCCCTTTTGGGGCAGTTGTGTTTATGTCTTTTT
>Ga0228710_1004224_pt1 | contig 22690 bp, 17 predicted proteins | sample MedpolnodulmetaG_FD_177995 | JGI IMG/M metagenome (GOLD analysis project Ga0228710, IMG submission 177995) | Root nodule microbial communities from Medicago polymorpha collected in Santa Monica, California, United States - pink nodules | ecosystem: Host-associated > Plants > Roots > Nodule...
ACCAGAACCAATGATCTTGCTAGTTTGGTTTCCTCCAAATCCCACAGTTCCTCCCTCTTTCATGGTTAGGGTTAGGAACAAAGACCTGTCTCCCGTCATGTGTCGCGAGCAGCCACTGTCCAGGTACTAGGATTTCTGCTTTTTGCTTCCTTTTAGACACACCTGCAACATCAACTATGTCTGTTTTAGGTACCCATATCTTTGTGGGTCCTCTTGGGTTAGTCCAAGGAGTGTTGAACTTTCTTTGTGTTCTCTGTCTGAAATTGTCCTGCCTTGCCTTCTTCCAGACTCCAGGTTCATAACCCTTAGTCTTAGATTGTGACTTGGCACTGACAGCTTTCTTCCTCTGAAATCCAGGCTTCTGAATTTTAGACTCTGTTTTCTTCAGAACCTGTTTATTGGGTTCTGATCTTTTCAGAATCTGTAACTCTGGAGCTTTTTATTTAGAGTTGTTCATTACCTTTGTCTCTTGATTCTCAGGTTTTGACTTAGTCATTGCCTTTGAACTTGAGGCTTCAGGTTCTGAGCAGGAAGCTGTGTTGATCTTTTCAGACTCAGACACAAAGTGAGTGTTCAACTCCTCCTTACCAGAACAAGGTTTCAAGATCACTCCACTAGAGTTACCTCCTGTGAAGCCAATTCCCTTTTTGTTGTTCTGATTGATGCTATAAATCATAGAAGCAACCTTGGTTCTATCAATTCTTGTGTTAATAAACTCTTGAAGAGCAGCATCATGCTCAGACATGGGTTTATCAACACCTTTCTCAGTTTCTATTTTCAAATTGTTGTATTTGTATTGTAAAACTTCCATTTCATTCTTAGTTGAATCATGAAGTTTAACCAACTTAATGTATCGTTGCTTAACTTTCTTTAACTCAGAAGATTGGTTTTCATAGATACTGAGAAGTTCTTTGATAAAATCAATTAATTGAGATCTGGTGAGTTTAGAATATACCTCAGTTTCAGTTTCAGAGTCTGTACAAGATTCAGCATCAGATGATTCATCTTCATTTTCAGCAGTAGCCACCAAAGCCATGACTATCTTTGCTTCATCTTCAGCTTCTTCCTCATCAGATTCAGACTCATTGTCCAGATCTTCCCATGTTGCCATTAAGCTCTTCTTGATATGCTTCTTGAACTTGTTGGACTTGAATATTGGCTTCTTAGATTTGTCTTTCTGCAGGTCTGGGCATTCAGCAATGAAGTGTCCAGTTTTCTTGCAGTTGAAGCAACCTTTCTCTTCTTTTCTAGAGCTCTTGTGACCGCTGCTTCTGCTTAAGAACCTCTTGTTCTTCTTAGCAAGATATTGCAGTTTGTTGGAGAGCATAGCCATCTTTTGAACAATCTCAGGGTCTTCATCAGAATCTTCAGATGTAGATTCTTCTTCAGACTCCAATGCCTTCAGAGCCTTATATGAATTCCCTCTTTACTTTAGAGCAATAGACTTAGGCTTCTTGATAGGTTCATGCTCATTAAGACCAATCTCATGACACTTTAAAGAGCTGATAAGATCTTCAACACTTAGAGTATTTAGATCTTTAGCTTCTTCAATAGCTCTCACCTTTGGTCTCCACTTAGCAGGTAAGCTTCTTAGAATCTTGTTCACATGATCAGACACTACGTAGCTTTTCTTCAGAATCTGATGTCCAGAAACAAGAGTCTGAAACCTTGAGTACATTGTCTCAATGCTTTCATCCTCCTTCATTCTGAACAATTCATACTGATGAACAAGCATGGTAGCCTTAGCCTCTCTGACTTTCTTGTTGCCCTCATAATTTGAACACAATAAAGGTGAACATAGCCTTTGCTGTAGATTTGTCACTTATCTTTAAGTATTCTTTATGAGGCAAGGGAGCCACCAGAATGCCTCTGATCATATGATGTTTCTTATAAAGCTTTTTCTGCTCAGCAGTGTGAGCTTTCCTATCAAGAGCAACGCCTTCTTCATCCAATCTCAAATTTCCAACGCCTTCTTCAAGAATATCCCACAACTCCTCATCCATTCCTATAATGTGGCTATACATCTTGGTTTTCCACCAAGAGAACATTTCTGGGTCACCATTAAACATGGGAGGTTTGTTGTGATTTGTAGATCTATCATGTTTGCTGGTGTTGCTGCTGTAGTCATAAGGTATAGCAGCTCTACCACTAGAACCAGAGTCAGCGCCAAAGCTAGAAGCATCTTCCCCAGACATGTTTTTCTCAGAACTTTTGCTGTAACACGGTTAAGTGCTAATTACAGAGCCAGAAGCTCTGATACCAACTGAAGGTGAGAAAAACCACAAGAAGGGGGGGTTGAATTGTGTTTTCAAAAACTTTTCTTCCTTACGTTCTGAAGAACTATTCCCAGGTTCAGAGTCTGAAGTAGTTAAGAGTCTGAGTGAGTTCAGAGTCTTAGTGCAGCGGATAATAAGAGAACAGAGAAAGAAAGAACACAAGCAATTATACAGGTTCCTTCCACAAACCGAAAGTAGTCCTATCCCCCTTGTACTTCCATGGAGAGTTCCACTAAAATGTAATGTCAAATTACAAGTTGCTCAATCACACAAGAAAGAGACTTCTCAATGCTCAAGGACAACTCCAAGAGACTTTTATGCTCAATCACACCTGAAAGAGACTTCTATGCTCAAGGACAACTCCAAGAGACTTCCTTTGCTCAATCACAACTGAAAGAGACTTATCTTAACAATTACAAAGAATTGAATAAGGTTTTGAATAATTGATATACAATCAGAGGTATTCACAATACAATACGAACAAAACAGACTCTGTTTTTCCAGACACTTAAGAATTTTAAGATATGAACAATTGAAAGAATTCTCTAAGTTGTTGATGTTTTGTTTTCGACGTTTTGCATAGAGTATTGGCCTTTTCTTGTCATGTTGTCTTCTTGTATTTCTCCAAGTCTTCATCCCTATATATATAGAGGATTTGAGAGACGTTGAGAATTAGCCGTTACATCAACTTGTCTTGCTTGAAGCTTTCATTCTTCACCCTTGATCTTTTGCTTGATTTGATTGTTGTCCTATGAAGAACTAATTTCAAATCCATTCCATTAGAAAAGGAACAACGTCTGCAGCAATGTTACTGTTATCCTTGTCTTGATGCAGAGACAAAGATTGCAGAGATGGTGGTTGTAGAGGTAGTGGTCGTACACTTTGTACATTGTCCTTTGTCAACTCTAGTGAAGTAGCTTCTGACGAAATATGCTTCTGATAACCATTGCTTCTGATGACCTTGCTTCTGATGACGTGTCTTCAGGAGCTCTTCTTCAGACTCGCTTCTTCAGACGCAGTTCTTCAGACGCATTTCTTCAGATGCATTTCTTCAGACGCTTTAAGCTTCAAATAAAATTCCTTTGCTCTTTGACTTGTTCAATCAGAATCTCTATGAATAGTACTTTGATTATGATCCTGTACACTTGAACAAATGTTTAGCATATCCAAGAGATAATTTCTAATACCTTGTTATTATCAAAACTCAATAGGTGATTTTGTGAAACACCCTTTGTTTCAACATGTAGCAACAGTTATTTCAAAAGGATTTGAAGGTATTGGATGCTTCTTCTTTGGAGAACGTTGAAAATGGAAAATTATACGAAGTGTACAACCACTATCTCCACTACTCTGTTTTTATGTCTTCTAGTACAAGAACAGCAACTGTGCCTGCAACAGTGTTCCTCCATACTAGGAATGGGTTTGAAATTGATCCTTCATAGGACAATAACCAAATCAGGCAATAGATCATTGGTGATTTGATCAAGCTTCAAACGACTCTTTTTTGATGTGCTGGCAATCAACAACGTCTCTTTCACACCTCTATATAAAGGAATGAAAAATTGAAGAATTGTAAGACTCATACAACAATTTACAAGTGCCAAAACTCTGCTGAAATTGATCCACATCAAAGTTCACTTAGAATTTCTTAACAACTTTCATATCTTAGAAATTCTAGAGTCTTAAAGAGTCTGTATCTTATTTGTATTGTAAACACCACTGATTATATATCAAGTGTTCAACCTCAAACAATTTTCTTTGTAATTCTGTTTGAATACAAGTCTCTCGTAGTTGTGCTTGAGCATATGAAGTCTCTTGATTTTGTTCTTAAGCATAGGAAATCACTTGTAGTTGTGCTTGAGTAAGTTTGAAGTTTCTTGCTAGTTTTAGCAGTGAGCAGTTGTAATCAGATATTACATTTTTGTGAACTCTCCTTGGAAGTGCAAGGGGGACAGGACTACTTCCGGTTTGTGGAAGGAACCTGTATATTTGCTTTGTGTATTTCTCTCTCTCTCTCTCTCTCTCTCTCTCTCTCTCTCTCTCTCTCTCTCTGTTTTATCTGCTGCAACTTGATCCTGAACATCACCTCAGAAGTTGAACTCTATCTACTTCTGAACAGTGATTTCAACTTAGGAGAAAACGAAGAAAAAGCTAACACAATTCAATCCCCCCCTTCTTGTGTTTTTCTCATCTTCAATTGGTATCTAGAGGCTTGGTTTGTTATCTTAACACTTAACAATGTAACAGGAAAAGATCTAAGAAAACCATGTCTGGTGAAGGCCCTAGCTCTCCACAGAACAACAATGTTGTCCCATATGATTATGGTGGTAAGAAGTCTGACTCTGGAAAAGTTCCAAAGTTTAATGGAGATTCTGAAGAATTTTCTTGGTGGAAAACCAACTTCTACAGTTATATCATGGGTTTAGATGAAGAACTGTGGGATGTTCTTGAAGAAGGTGTTGGTGACATGGTCCTTGATGAAGAAGGAGCTGTTGTTGATAGAAAGAAACATACTCCTGCCCAAAAGAAGATTTACAAGAAACATCACAAGATCAGAGGTTCGCTTGTTCTTGCTATACCTCGTGTAGAGTATATGAAAATGAGTGACAAATCTACTGCAAAGGCAATGCTTGCTTCTCTCTGTGCAAACTATGAAGGTAGTAAGAAAGTCAGAGAGGCAAAAGCTCTTATGCTAGTTCATCAGTATGAGTTGTTCAAGATGAAGGATGATAAAAGTATTGAGGAAATGTACTCAAGATTTCAAACCCTAGTCTCTGGACTACAAATACTGAAGAAAAGTTATGTTGCTTCTGATCATGTGAGCAAGATACTAAGAAGCTTGCCTACTAGATGGAGACCTAAGGTTACTGCTATTGAGGAAGCTAAAGATTTAAAAACTTTAAGTGTTGAAGATCTTGTCAACTCTCTCAAGATTCATGAGATAAGTCTAAATGAACATGAGCCTGCTAAGAAGAGTAAATCTATTGCTCTGCCATCTAAAGGGAAGTCATCAAAAGCTCTTAAAGTTATTGAATCTGAAAATGAATCACCTGATGGAGAATCTGATGAAGATCTTACTGAGAAAATGGTTATGCTCTCCAACAAGCTTGAGTATCCTGCAAGAAAGAATAGGAAGTTTCTGAGTAAGAAAGGTGGCTATAAAACCTCCAAGAAAGAAGATCAGAAGGGATGCTTCAACTGTAAGAAGCCTGGACATTTCATTGCTGATTGCCTTGATCTTCAAAATGAAAAATCAAAGGACAAGTCAAAGAAATCAAGTTTCAACTCAAGGAAATTCAGGAAGCAGATTAAGAAGAGTTTAATGCAACCTTGGAAGATTTAGACAATGAATCTGGGTCTGAAAAGGAAGAAGTTGGAGATGAAGCAAATGTAGTTGTGGGGTTAGTAGCTACACTGACATCAGAAGCTGAACCTAACTCAGACTCAGAAGATGAAAATGAGGCATACTTTAAAATTCCCAAAGAAGAACTTGTTGAGCCTCTTACAGAGCTCCTTACACATTTTGAACTTAGAAACAATGAGTTGAAATATTTAAAAGAAAAATATGTTGATTTAATAAAACAACAAGAATCAACTCTATTGGATCTAAAAGCTTCTGAAGAAGGACTTAGAGGGTTTGACTTCATTTGTAAAACTTATGAAGAGAAGCTCAAGTTTCTTTTCCAGAAGCAACAAGAAAAGTGTAATGGAAAATCTTTAAGTAAACATGAAATTGCTCTTGAAGATTTTATTATATCTAGTATTGACAGAAGCAAAGTGGCTTATATGATTTATAGCATTTGCAGATACAATGGTAAAGGGATTGTATTTTCTGATAGGAAAACCTAATGAAATCAGTCTCAAATCATGTTGTGAATGCATCAAAGAAGGGTTGAAAACCTTCTTTGTACCTGAAGATGCTAAGTTTGAAACTGTGGTTCAATCAGAACCTGGAGCTTCTTGTTCTAAGGTTAGGAATACTTCAATGTCAAATAACTCTAAGCCTAAGGCAATGACAAACTCTGATTCTAAAACTTCAAAGATCAATATTCTGAAGAGATCAAAACCTGTTCCTCAGAGTCTGTTGAAACTAGAGTCTGCTATCTTAAAGTCTAAGTTTCAGAAGAACAAAACAGTTGTTGCTTCTTGCGAATCAAAATGTGCTAAACCTAAGGTATTGGTTAATCAGAAACTCTCAAACTCACAATACAAGGTACAAGAAGTGAAGAGTAAAACTTCTGATACTAACCTCAAAGGACCCATAAAACAACGGGTACCTAAATCTGAAATTGTCAATACTGCAAATATGTCTAAGAGCAAAGGAAAAGCAAAAATCATGGTACCTAGACAGCGGTTGCTCAAGACATATGACAGGAGAGAAGTCTATGTTCCTCACCTTCACAATGAAAGAAGGAGGAAATGTAAAATTTGGAGGCAACCAATCTGGCAAGATCATTGGTACATGAACTATTGGTAACTCCTCTATCTCTATTAATAATGTGTGGTTGGTAGATGGTCTTGAACATAACCTTTTGAGTATTAGTCAGCTTTGTGACAATGGTTATGATGTGATGTTTGGTACGACCAACTGCACAGTAGTTAACAAGGATGACAATTCCATATTATTCAAAGGAAAGAGAATTGAGAATGTCTATAAAATCAACTTCTCTGAATTGGTTGATCAGAAGGTGATTTGCCTTTTGTAACAGCCTGAATTTCGCTAGATTCTTTTTAATTGTTTTAATATATGTTTTTATGTGTTTATATGTGCTTGTGTGTGATTATTTATCGCTGGGTGCATTTTAATGGGTTTTAATGCAAAAGGGTATTTTGGTCAATTTGTGAGCAAGGGTAAATTAGTAATTTCATGGGGAGGGTTATTTTTAGTGTTTCAAGTCAGAACTATTCATTGTTACTAAGTTACTATTCGGTGGTGGTAATTAGTTTTGAACCAGTAATTATTCGATAACTTTTAACCGTTAATGGATAGAAACTTTGGGAGTTAGTTTATAAGAGTTTTAAGCCCATTAGACTTTTAAGCGTTAAGCCCATTAGTGTGGGCACTATTTAAGCTCTAATCTTTGTAGAAAAATAGGGTTCACACTCAATTTAAAAGAATTTGAGAGAGATAGAGAGAGAAAGCCCAAGAGGAGAAGAAAAAAGGGTTAGAAGGGGGAAGCTTGAAGAACCAAGAGGAGATGGAGATTCTAGGAGCTAAATTGAAGCTTTTGCTAGGATTATTGCTTATTGAGGTAAGGGGGTTAGATTTCATTCATAATCCTTTGTATAATCTCTTTTTCTTCTCAAATTCAAAAGTGCTTATTTGTGAGAAGTGATTATTGTGATTTTAATTGGTGAAATTCGTGCTTATGTTTTGATGTAATGTTTGGGTATGTGAATTTGAAGATAATTAAGTTGTTGATGATGAAATTACATGCTCAAGTTATATATATATATATATATATATATATATATATATATATATGTATACTTTGTGTTTTTGCTCAAAATTGGTGGAGTATGATGTTGTTGTTGATGGATGGTTGATGAATTCATACCTAATTGATGTTGTTGTTATTATGAGATGTTGTTGTTGATGATTGAAACATTGGGTAATCATAATCATAGAGTTATGGTGTGAATTTGAGTTGTTTTTGAAAGTTTTATGAAAAATGGGTTAATTGATGATTTGTGATAGAATGATGTTTTGATTCAAGTTTCATATGGATTTGAGTGCCTTTTCATGTTTATAAATGTACAGACAACCTTTTGGGACAAATTTGGGGTCAAGGGGATCAAAATTGAGGATTTGGGGTTGAAAATAGTGGATTCCCGTAGGGAAAACACAAGAACAGGGTTGTTGTTATGTGCAATTCCCGTCACGGCGACAGATGGCGTGCCCGACAGGATTGCCAGAAACAGCAAACCCTGTTTTTGCTGTTTTGGGTATTTGGGGGCCGATCCGAACTTTCTAATATGCTTCTTTCAACATCTTTAACTACTGTTTTCACTCTTTGATCTACTGGAACATCTTATGGATTGGATTGGACTTGATTTTGTGATTTTGAACTAAACTTTGGAAAAATGTCCAAGAACGTCGATTTTTCCGAAACTCGTTTTTCTCAAGGAAAAGGGGTAGGGTTAAGGTTGTATATTGAATATATGATTTCTAAAAATAGTTGTGATTGGTTTCATTGAGTTTCAACTTGTTTTGCTTTGAAAATGGAATTGCTTTGGAAAAGTGATAAAGAGAGACGAACTTTGTGATTTTAATAATTTTGTCATAGCTGGCCGGTGAAAGGCACATGATCTAAGTGTATCATAGTCGAGGCCCTATAGTTTATTTACTTGGTTTTGGTTCATTTGTCTCAATTATTTTAAAGTTGTAAAGTGGGAGACGAACTTTGTCGAAAATGATCTTTAAGACCAAATACTTGGCAAATCTTTTGTGGATAGTTTGATATTATTATATGAAGATAAGTGAATGATTGATATGTGTTGAAAATTATGTTTATCTTAGTATGAAGTATTTTCTCCTTTATTTGGATTGTGAGAAATATTATGATGTTGTTGATTGATTGTGATATTGTTGGTGAATACATATATGATGATTGATTGTGATATTGTTGGTGGATACATATATGTAATTGATGGTGATATTGTCGCTGAATGCATATATGCTAAGTGATGGTGATTTTGTTGGTGATTGCATATATCCTAAATGAATGGTGATGATGTGGAGAATTGTTTGCGTGAACATATGCATTGTTGTGAGTCATATGTTCATGCATACATGACTGATGGGGATGGATGTTTATATCCAAAATGTAAGACAGGTGTGAAATCTTACATACGATGTTTTTATTGCATCGAAGGTGATGACCTTGAGGTGATTTGGTACCGCATGCATCTAGAAGAGTCTAGAACATTGCATGCATTTGAATAGTCGATGAGTCGTGTCATAATTGAATATGTGACTTGGTGAATTTGTGCATCGGTGAAATTTGGTGAATGTTGTGATTATGTGGATTGGTGTATATGTACATTGGTGGATTTTTGTTTATGATTGTGAATATTTGAGCTAGACTCTAATTGCGTGTCTTACTTGCTTATGCTTATACACTTGGTGAATCTATTTGATGATAATAATTTTGGTAATAGTAATGAGGTGAGAATTGTATATGTATATATGTATGATTTGAGGATTCCTTTGATAATGGTGATTGGTTGCTTATAACTTTGAAATGATGAATTGTACTTGTTGAGTTAAGTATGCTAAATGAAGAATAAGGTGAGTAATCCATTCACTGATTGATGTCGATAAATAATGAGATTATGTTGATGACTTGATTAGAGATTGAATGTGCATGCTATGCTATGTTAATAATGTGATAGCTTGAGATGTATGGGATGGATCATGTGATGCTAGTATTCTAGGAGGCATGGTTATGTATATGTGTTATGCATGAAATCCTTGAATGCTTATGTTTTCTATGTTGATTATGATTGATGTGAAGGTAACCCCCAATGGTCTGTGGTGGACCGCCTACCTATTTGTATGAATGAGTAGACGACATGCAGGAGTAGTTTGGCTTGGTGAGTTGCTTGAGGATAGCGGAAGCTTCCTCTGTTTATCAGTTAAAGTCTTAGATTAGGCTCTGATTAGGTGTCAGTCTTTATGATATTCTGGATTTATTCATGTTATGGAGATTTTGCCCATTTTTCGGGTTTTGGAGATTTTATTTATGGATGTATGTTGATCTTATGACATGTATACTTGGTGATGTATGATTTATATCCGCTGCGACTGTTGATGAATCTTATATATGCATGTTGTTCGAATTTTGATGTGAAGACGTAGCGTCTATTTCTTGAATATTTATGTTATTCGCGTGTATTTTCGCTTTAATAGAAATAGGGCCAGTGAATGATAAGAAATGGGTATGGCACAGAAGGTTGGGGCATGCTAACTGCAGATTAATCTCTAAGCTTAGTAAGTTACAACTTGTTAAAGGCATACCTAACATTGACTATCATTCAGATGCACTTTGTGGTGCATGCCATAAAGGGAAAATTGTTAAATAATCTTTTAAAACTAAAGACATTGTCTCAACCTCCAGACCTTTAGAATTACTTCATATTGATTTATTTGGACCAGTTAACATTGCATCCTTATATGGAAGTAAATATGGACTAGTCATTGTTGATGATTACAATAGATGAACTTGGGTAAAATTCCTGAAAAGTAAGGATAATGCTTATGATGTATTCAATAACTTTTGCACATAAATACTGCATCCTTATATGGAAGTAAATATCGACTAGTCATTGTTGATGATTACAATAGATGAACTTGGGTAAAATTCCTGAAAAGTAAGGATAATGCTTATGATGTATTCAGTAACTTTTGCACATAAATACAGTCTGAAAAAGAAATGAAGATTTTAAAAGTAAGAAGTGATCATGGTGGAGAATTTGAAAATGAGCCATTTGAAACTTTTTGTGAAAAACATGGAATCATCCATGAATTCTCTTCTCCTAGAACTCCACAGAAAAATGGGGTTGTAGAGAGAAAGAATAGAACTTTACAAGAAATGGCAAGAACCATGATTCATGAAAAGGCCCAAAGAGGAATCTTTTTAGGTTACTCTGAAAGATCAAAGGCATACAAAGTGTATAATTCTGAGACACTCTGTGTTGAAGAATCAATGCACATTAAATTTGATGACAAAGAGCCTAGAAATGAAACTCCAGAGCAAGGTGAAAGTTTTTCAGATATGCAGGTGTCTGAAGATACTTCAGAACCTGATCAAACTCTTGAGTCTGAAGAGAGTCCGGAAGCTAAACCCACTCTAGAAGCTCAAGATGAAGTAGCTTCTAATGAAGCTCAAGATGGTTTTCAGCAAGCTAATCAATCCAAGAATACATTCAAGTACAAGTCTTCACATCCTGAGGATCAAATCATTGGAAACAAAGAAAGTCCTAGAAGAACAAGATCATATTTCAGACAAAAAGAGTCTATGATAGGATTGTTATCAATGATAGAACCTACTATAGTTGATGAAGCACTATCAGATGATAGATGGATATTAGCAATGCAAGAAGAACTCAATCAATTTCAGAGAAATCATGTGTGTGATCTGGCACCCAAACCTCGGCAGAAGAACATTATTGGAACAAAATGGGTATTCAGAAACAAGCTGAATGAGCAAGGTGAAGTAGTCAGAAACAAAGCTAGACTTGTTGCTCAAGGTTACAGTCAATAAGAAGGCATTGATTATACTGAAACATTGGAAGCAATCAGGTTACTTCTATCCTATGCAGTTAATCATCGCATAATATTATATCATATGGATGTAAAAAGTGCATTTCTCAATGGAGTGATTTCAGAAGAAATGTTTGTCAAGCAACCTCCTGGTTTTGAGGATCTTAAGTATCCTGACCATGTTTATAAGCTTAAGAAATCATTGTATGGTCTTAAACAAGCTCCTAGAGCTTGGTATGATAGACTAAGTAATTTCTTGATTAAAAATGATTTTAAAAGGGGTCAGTTTGATACAACACTCTTCAGAAGGACTCTTGAGAACGACATTCTTATTGTGCAGATATATGTTGATGATATAATATTTGGTTCTACTAGCAGGTCTTCACTCCTCTATCGGAAATCCTTAGATTATAAGTTGGTTGGATTCTGTGATGCTGACTATACTGGTGACAGGATTGAAAGGAAATCAATCAGTGGCAACTGCCAGTTTCTGGGTGAGAATTTGATATCCTAGGTTAGCAAAAGACAAGCAACTATTGCCATGTCTACAGCAGAAGCAGAATACATCTCAGCTGCAAGTTGTTGTACACAACTTCTTTGGATGAAACATCAGTTGCAAGACTATCAGATTAATGCTAATAGTATTCCCATTTATTGTGATAACACTGCTGCTATTTGTTTGTCAAAGAATTCAATTCTATCTCTGAACAGAGATTCGCTCAAACGTTATGGGAATCCATGTTGCTATCTCTAAAGAAACCATTGCAAAGGCATGCAGAAGAGAAGCTGAAGGTTCCTTTGAAGAGAATCTAAACAGCAAGACAAGTCCTTGGATAGAAATTGTCAATATGACTCTGTTCAATAGCAAAAACAAAAGGAAATTATAGTGATATGAAGATGGAGCACAAGTTATGTCAGAAGATCATGACAAAGTGTATTCTACCCAAAGGAGGAGGAGCAAATCAACCATCATTAGAACACAAGGTGTTCTTACATTTCTTTATCACTAGGGAAAAGGCAAATGTGCCAAAGTACATCTTCAATCATCTGATTTGGCACTGAAGGAAAGCCAGGACAACAACAGAAGTTACATTCCTTATGGAAGATTACTGTAAGAAATCTTTCATCAAGGAGGAATCCTGAAGGCAATCAAGCAGTCCAAGATTGTTAATGATCATCAATTGGGCACAATGACTGGAAAAATTATAAATGCTTTCACCTTGAGGAAGATGCTCCTGATAAAGAAAGTTACTAAGTTGGACACAGATATGCAAGAATCATCTGTTGTATCCAACTGGATGGATGGTTTTCCCCCAATCTATAAAGAAGACCCTCCAGATGTAAGAGCTCAATTTGTGTATGAGCATTGGAAAACTACTGGAGAAACCATCAAGTATTATGATATTCCTGACACCATGTATGGTGGTGCCCTACCAGTTGCCAAGAAGAGGAAATCAAAGAAGAAAGCAACTTCAGAAGCTGTTGACGAAGAAGAAGAAGAAGCTTCTGAACCAAAGCCAAAGAGGGCTAAGAAAGAGAAAGGTGCATCCTCTGTTCAAAAAGATGGTTCTGTCACACCAACTATCCAAGATGAAGTTCAGGACTTAGAACCTGATAAGGTTCTAACCAGAAGAACAAGAAGTGGCATCTCAATTGGCTCTTCACAACCTCTTCCTCCTCAACCATCAATTCCTAAGAAGAAGAGAAAGCAAATCAGGAAAATGATTCTTCAAGAAGAAAATGAGGAGATAGAAGATGCAACTCAACTGGTCATAAGGGAAGTCAAAAGGAAGAAGGTTGCTGATGAAGCTGTTCTGCAGAAGGCATAAGAGATTGCTAGAGACATTGAGGTTCCTACTGAAGTATTGCTGAAACAATCTTCTGGTGAACATGCTCAGAAGGTAGTTGAGCTAACAAGAAGCCTGCAAGAGCTGGTGGTGGCTAGTGAGCTACTGAGTGCTACTGAAGAAGCTCAGAGGGAGGAAGCTACTTGTTCAGAAGCTGCTTCTTCAGAAGCAACAAGAGGTAATCCTGATTCTCACAATACTTCTAATCTTGTAATAGAAATAGAATCTAGTTCAACCTCAGCTTCACATTCAACCTCTATTTCAACCTCTTCAGACATAGATAATATTCCCTTGAATAGAGTCTATGCAAACTTACAAAAATATTTATCCCCATCATCATCTACCAAGCACCAGAAAAAGCCTGTTGATGATACATTTGAGCCTATGTATCCACCTATTCAAGAGAGAATAGGTGATTTGGCTCAAATGAGACTAGATATTTTCTCTAGACGGCCTGCTGAACATCCTTTTCAACCACCTTTCATTCAACCTCTTCAAACTATTCCTGCTGATGCAGAATTTGTGAAGGAACAAGCAGTGCCCGAGCCCAATATTCCTGAAACTTCATCATCTCAACCTCAATCATCTTCCCAAACCAGTGATCCATCTGTTCTACAAGATCTGGCTAATCACTATCAAGCTGAATTACCAAGTTTTGAGCCAAACTTAGAAAGAGCCTCTGAGATAGCTTCTGATGAAGTTGTTTCAGAAAGCCCCCAACAACAAAACCTAACTTACAAATGGCCTCAAACACCTGTACTGATTTGATCATTCACCCTGAATACCTTATTCATCATCTTAATGCTACCCATTCAAACATATCTTTTGGTATTGAATTAAGAAATTTAGCTAACAAAAGGTCATCTTTTCTTGAACAAATCTTTGTTGCTCAACCTTCACATGAAAACTCTACAGAACCTGATTTCATGATCACATCAGATTCTGATGATGAAAATGAACAAGTTATGTCTGGTCTCATTAATGAACCCTTAAGCTCATCTTCTCCTTTTGTTCTAGAGTCAATTCATGATTCTCCTTACATTGCATCCTCTCAACCTATCTCTGAAACTTCTATCATTCACATTCCTAGAGAGAATAGAAGAGGTGTGTGAGAATATTTTTCAGGATCTGAACAACTTGGCGAAGACTAGAACCAAATTTGTCCATGAGAATGATTATGTTGATGAATGGACAAAGCTGAGAAGCAGAGTAGATTTCGTTATGTGTGAACTTCAGAAGATATCCTTGGAAGCACATGATCAGACTCTGCAATCTCTCAATGATTGGTTCAAAGAAGTTGTTTCTCACATGAAGGAAGTAGAGATCAAAAGAGATCAGGAGAAGAGCAAGTTCTACTTATCAGACACTCCTTTCTATTTGGATACTTCTGGTATTATCTCTTCAGCTGTACACTCTAAGAATCATGATCTCACCTGGTTAACTAAGCTGAAGATTCAAGCTGAAACTCCAATCCTTGCTAAATTGAAGACTGATTCTGAACAAGAGGAAAGAATCAAGCAGCTGGAGAAGGATCTCTTTGAGCAAAGATTGATGTATGTTGAACTTCAGAGAAAAATGATTTCTCAACAAGAGGAAGCAAAGATCAGAGAAGAAGCACTTGTCAAGAGCCACAGTGATCTCAAGGAATCTATGGAGAAGCAATATAGCATGATGCAAGAAATGATGGAACTGATGAAGAAACAAGCCAAGCCTTAGATTGCACACATCTTTTGCTTGTTTTTCCTTATGATTTTGCTTCTGAATCATGTTGTTTCTCAATTTTGCAAATTACTACTTCTGTTATATATGCTTCTGACTATCCATTTTCTCTGATTATCTTAACTATTATAGAATTTCCTCATATGTTTTTCTCTCTTCTTTTTGTCTATATTTTTTATCTTTTTGTTGATGACAAAAGGGGGAGTAGATGTAGTATTTATAGGCTCTGAGCCCCATTAATTTAATTCTAACCAAATTGAATTAAGAGAACCTTCTTCTCATCTCTTAGTCTATTATTGTAATGTGAGATTATTCTGAGTAAATTACGCTTTTAATGATGAATTTAATTAACTTGTATAGAACTTAGGGGGAGCTTACAAACCTTACCTTAAAGGACTATTAGACTCAGGGGGAGCTTACAAACCTCATACCCATATAGTCAACTTTTTAATTAAATTAACAACAATTGAACATTTTAAATACTAGTGTTTGTCATCATCAAAAAGGGGGAGATTGTTGGAACAAAATGTGTTTAACATTACCCTTTGAGTGGGGGAGATTGATTACCCTTTGAGTTTTGATGATAACAAGGTATTAAAGTATGCAGGACCATAGACAAAAAATTTAGTATCTTTAATTCAAGCATAGGTTCTGAGGAATAAATGAGAGCAATGGAAACTACAAAAAGGAATCTTGTGTTGCAAGAAAGAGGTTCTGAAGACAAGAGGTCCTGAAAAAGTGGACGTCATCAGAAGCACTCTCCCCAGAAGCAGGTCACCAAAAGCTGACGTCATCGGAGGTTCTGAAGATCATCAGAAGCTGAAGGACTGAAGAACTTCAAATGTTGTTCAAATGATGTTTTAATCACGTCTATCATTGCAGAAGACTAGAAGAATGTAGCAACGACTATTTCAAAAGGATTTGAAGGCATTGGATGCTTATTTTTTGGAGAACGTTGAAAAATGACAATTGTACGAATTATACAAGAACAACAGTTGTGCCTGCAACGGTGTTCCTCCATACAGGGAGTGGATTTGAAATTAATCCTTCATAGGACAATAACCAAATCAGGCAACAGATCTTTGGTGATTTGATCAAGCTTCAAACGACTCTTTTTTGATGTGCTGGCAATCAACCACGTCTCTTTCACACCTCTATATAAAGGAGTGAAAACTTGAAGAATTGTAAGACTCATACAACAATTTACAAGTGCTAAAACTCTGCTGAAATTGTTCCACATCAAAGTTCACTTAGAATTTCTTAACAACTTTCATATCTTAGAAATTCTAGAGTCTTAAAGATTCAGTATCTGATTTGTATTGTGAACACCATTGACTATATATCAAGTGTTCAACCTCAAACAATTTTCTTTGTAATTCTGTTTGAATAGAAGTCTCTTGAAGTTGTGCTTGATCATAGGAAATCTCTTGCGGTTGTGCTTGAGTAAGTTTGAAGTCTCTTGCTAGTTTTAGCAGTGAGCAGTTGTAATCAGATATTACATTTTAAGTGAACTCTCCTTGGAAGTGCAAGGGGGACAGGACTACTTCCGGTTTGTGAACCAAAACTAATATAACCATTCTCCTCGACCATTGGTAAGGTAGATGCTGATAGGGTTGCTTGTTTGTAGAACTACCGAGAGGGAGAATGTTCTATGAGTGTCTTAAGATTCATGGATGGGAAGACCATTCTCCGCGCGTAAGGATCATTGTGTGATCAACAGGTGCAACTAGCCATTAGCGGGAAAAAACCTAAATCAACTGAGAAAGTAAGGCCCAACACGTAAGGATCACCATGCAATCAGCAGGTGCAACTTGACAAACCGACTAGATTAGAACGTCCCAATGGCCTCATCACTTGTATAGTCTACTTAAGATAACTAAACGTCACATGATTGTTATATAATTCCAACAAAATAGATAGGGGGATTCGAAGAGTCTTAACCGCTGCTTACTTTTCTGCAACCAAACAGGTAACTTGCTCTGTTGCAAACAAATAAAAATTGCAATCTCTAACCCTTAACTCCTTTATTATTATATTGTCAAAACAAAATAAGTAACGTGAATTGTTTGGGTGGAATGACAATCTTTATGGATACAATACTCTACTTACACTTTATTACTTGGTAAACGATTTCGCACACTTGCCTAATCCGACCATCACTCACCAAATGCATACGTTCATACAAGACTGGACATCACCATCATCAACAATCATCATTGCATGGTCAAAATCAATATATCCATACATATATTATTCATCGACATCAACGAAATTATATATCATAGTATTCACATCATCATGTTTATCACATTAACAAACAACAATACTTTATTTAATCAATTTACGTCTTAGAAGATTCCCCACATACACTTAGTTAATCAATACTTCATTCACATATAATCAATCGTTCCAACCAATATTCATCACCTAATCATTATTATATAGCCATTTACAATTCAACATGGCATAGTTCATTATTTCACAAAGTTCATCTATTTTTCAAAGTTCGTCTATTTTCCCTAATTTCGCCAAAACCATGTTATGTGTTCACATACATTCTTACATGCTATCTCTATGTTTATAATTACAGTAGTTCATGCATAACAACATCATTTGACTTGATAAAAAACCTACATCAACCTAGTCTATTTTCATACTTCAAGTTGCATTCAATTTCGTCTCAAAATCAACATGATCAATTCATTCTCAAGCAAGCATTGGAAATCATTTGTTAAATCACCAAAACAACAATTTAACATCATCAAAGTATCGCATAGGAGCAGGACAAGCCTTCCCCCACGCACCCGAAACAAAATGCAAGGAAATCCTTGCACTGTCAAGGGTGCCTAGTGCCAGGAGTGTCCAGCTCAAGCGTTGGCTCTCTCGATCTAGGCGCCTAGCACCCCAGTTGCAGCACTAGCATTGCGAAAAACAACTTAATTTATGTTTTTGGCCTTAGATTACCTTCAAAATCACCCCTAAAAGTGCTTATTTAAAACCCGCATACACCCAAAGTGCTTAAATTCATTTCCCAAGGCTCAAACACACCATCTAGGTTCTTTTCACAACAACACAAAACAACTAATATTCAATTAATCACAGTTTTCACTTAATTCAACAAAACCTCGACAATAACAACTTAACTCAACCAGACATGCCTTAAACATAATCCAGCAACATAATTTCACTACTTTCACTTACATAACAAGAAGATTAAACATAGTTTCAACATCATTCATCAACAACTTCTTGAATTCTATGAAATTAAGCTAACAACTCAAGTATATCAAATTATCAACATCAGCCATAGGTTCTCATGCAACAACAACTAGTTTTTAACACTTTTCACATATTCAAAACAGCCAACATCAATTTAGCACGAAATTAACTCAAATTTACAACAATTCTTACAAAAAAAAATTAAATTTACAACAAACTCATGAAAACATCAAGAACACAATTAAGCTAAAACCCTATAATTCCTCATAAACCAATAGGAAGAACATAATCTTTTCCCCCTTACCTCTAAATCCACAAGTTAAGCTTCCTATCTCCAATCTTCCCCTTTACTTTGATTTCCCTAAACTTTCCTTCTTTTCTCCCTTTGAGCTGTTCTTTATTCTCTTCCTCCCTCTAGCCTCTATTGTGTAAACTTTTCAAATGATTTCACAACTCTAATTTGTGACTACTACTAGTCTTATATACTCTCACCAATTGGGCTTAGTTAACTTACTCCTATTGGGCTTAGGCATTATTCTTACTAACAAATATAACACTATTCATTCTAATTCACTTAATATCCTCTTTTACCATTTAACTCTATTCTATTAAGTCCAACAAAGTTACTACTAACCTCAATAAATATTCCTCCACTTCCAAATTACTAAAATGTCCTTCACTTTAAAAATTACCAAAATACCATTAATTCCTTTATCTAATAAAATCTCATTAACCCAACAATTCAAACACGTCAAACAATTAAATTAATAATATCCTAAAAATTGGGTCGTTATAGACATCATTACAAAAAAATAGAAAAACATACCCTACTGAAAACAAGAGGAGGATGGAGATCATATTTCTTGAAGCTCTGATGCATGACCCTTGCCTTGTACCACTAGCTTTTATGAATTTATAAAAGAGTGGGATAAGGTCTCTATTTATAAATAGTATTATTAACGGTTAAGAGAATACAACTAAGCATTTTCCAGCGATCCAGCTTGAAAAACAAGCAAACAACCATTTTTGCCTGCAAGCCATGGGCGGGGCACAAAAAGTCACGTGCAGGGGCACAGGAGGCAGTAGCAAGGCTGCCTCGTGCGCATGGGTGCATCTTGCAGCCCCTTTTTCGAGCATTCCTCCATCTTACAATGCCTTGGAACTTGAAATAAATTTTCTTCACTTTCTATTGTTGTCAAAGACCTTCTAAGAATCATTGATCTTCAATCTTTATATCCTCCATCCATCACTTAATGTCTTGTTTTGTCGATTAACATGATTTCTCACTCAAAAGACTTAAAACAAACTGTTCCTCAAACCATTGACAACTCCTCAAATAACTTCTAATTTTCGTTATAATACAAAGAAAGTAACTAAATACATTGCCTAAAATATCATATGATGTTCCATCATCAGTTGCGGTGAAGCGGAAATGTTACGCGCTTTATATAGATGTTGTATAAGAAGGCTTCCATATTTATTTCTAACTACTTTACTATTGGACATTTGGTGGCTCTTTGAAACAAATTGCATCCAAAACATAAGCATGACAATTCCAAACCAGCAAAAGAAAGGGTGAAGGTAGATTCCTCCAAATAACTTATTAAAATTAAAGATGATCCCCCCCAATGATCCTTCGATGGATAAACCGCGATACACACCCGAAGTTGAACAGAATGATGATGATTGTCATACCCCATTTTTTGACCTAAGATACCACTGAAGCGTGTCGTTGGACACTGATCAGTCTCTGACTTTTCAGCAAAAATTCGGTAAAGTTATTTTAAAAAACCTCATTTTTTGTTCCGAGTCGGGCCCTCTTCTCTCTTTATTTTTATTTTTATTTTCAATTCCATCTTTTATGAAGTTTTTAATTAATTTTAATTTTGTTTTGTTAAAATCTTTTTTTATTATTTCTTATTTATCTTATTCTTTTTTCTTAGTCTTTATCTTATTTTCTTTTTATTTTTTATTTTATTTTGTCCAATAATGTCCCAAAGTCATCCCAATCCTAATGCAAGCTGTACAATGCAAATCAACACGCCTTAATCCAAATTTCATACGTGTTTCTTCTTTCTCATCCCAATCCAGTGCCATTTTTTTTGCTATTTTCATACGCCACAACCAAAACAACTTGGGCCATTTTCCTCTTTGCTATTTTCTCCTTTGATTTGTGTTCTTTTAAGGACTTTGTCGCTTCGTCTTAGTCCATGCTTTTCGATGTAACGATTAAAGCGCTTCACAAAGTGTACCATATCTTCTTCATTAGGTGATTCTCCTCCGCAATCATCTTCACCATTGCTAGATGAACTTGCCTTTGACAAAGAGGTTTTGAACACAACCGGTTTCCTTTCTTTCAACTTGTTCTCATCTTCACTTGACTTGAAACGATTGATTTCATGCTCATGTTCCTTTAGTTTGCCAAAGAGTGTGATCATACTAAGAGCATTGAGATTTTGTGATTCCTTGATAGCGGTGACTTTTGGTTGCCATTCCCTTGTCATACATCTCAAAATCTTATTAGTGCAATCTTCGTTTGAAACTGTTTTACCAAGGTTATGCAACTTGTTTACAATATGAGTAAATATCATTTGCATAAATGATATGGTTTCATCATCATTCATGCAAAAAAGCTCATATTGTTGCACAAGGGTATTAATTTTTGATTGTTTAACTTCATCGGTTCCTTCGTGAAGGGTTTCCAATGCATCCCACATATATTTGGAAGTCTTACTATGAGATACGGAATGATACTCATTTACCCCAAGAAAGGAGATGAGGATATTCCGTGCCTTCAAGTCGTATTGGACTTTCTTTTTGTCATCATCGCTCCAATCGGTTTTAGGCTTATCTTGTGCTACACCGTTGGCAACAACTTGCGGTTGAAACCTCCCGTTGACCACGGCGTGCCACACATCCATATCCACCGATTAGATGTGAACACTCATGCATTCTTTTCAATAGTCGTAATTTTATCCATCAAAAATAGGTCCCCTATTATACGCCCCCTTGGGCTCCTTACTAGCCATATGGATCAACTCTTCCGGTAGTTAGCCGTAAGAAGAGACCAAGCTCTGATACCACTTGGTGGTCTATATGGCTAGATGGTTACCAAGCTAGAGGGGGGGTGAATAGCTTTTTGAAAAACTGTTTGGAGATTAAATAGAAATGGATATTAATGAAATTGACTATTGGAAATTTGCTTGAACAATCACAAACAATGAATCAATAAGAATCAAAAATATATGGAATAAGATTTTATCTTAGAATTGAGAGATTCACGATACAAGTCTTTTTACATAATCAATAGTTAATAATCATTGAACAAGATATAAAACAATACACAATTTCAAACCAAACCTATATGACAATAAACCTAATTATTAATTGAAAACGGAAAACACATGAATTTGAATAATTGAATTGGTATTGCAATTAATTGATCCAAGTGAAATTGTTTTAACCTAAATCAAATGGATTTAGTTTAATCTTTTGAGAAAACACTAGCCCCACAGCGCGGAAGCATCACGAAGGCATACAAACAACAACGGTGCAGTGTTAAACCTGAAGGTGAGAAAAAACACAAGAAGGAGGGGTTGAATTGTGTTTTCAAAAACTTCTCCTTCTTACGTTATAAAAACTGTTCCCAGGATCAGAGTCTGATAGAGTTTAAAGTCTGACTTGAGTTCATAGTCTTAATGCAGCGGATAGAGAGTAAGAGTGCAGAGAAAGAAAGAACACAAGCAATTATACAGGTTCCTTCCACAAACCGGAAGTAGTCCTGTCCCCATTGAACTTCCAAGAAGAGTTTCACTAAAATGTAATATTGATGAGCAAAACCGCAAGTGTACGGTTTTACCGAAGTAGTAAAAAGAGAGTATCGTTCCAACAGGGAGTTGTTCAATTTGATTGACTTTTAAAAGATGATTAGAAGAGAATTTGGTTATAAAGATTGAGTTTTAAAGGTTTTAAAACAATAATAATAAAAGGCGCCTTGGGATTATTGGTTCATCATAAAAACAAATCCTTCACAAACAAACCCTAAACCATGACTTTATATTCGATCTACTTTCTTAAGACAAGTTTCTCTTTAGCGTATCAAAGCCTCTCTCTAGGTGCAGTGAGTGTGTTCCTCTAACAATCAAGCCTATTCTCATGGTTGATTGTTATTAGAATCCTTGAAGAACGAAACTTTATATGTCTCAAGGTTTGCTAGACTATTCTCATGTTTCGCAATCCTTGTCTAAATTCACTTGTTCCAATATCAAAGCTCCGCTTTCTCTTTATGAATTGATATTTGAGATGATGAATTAACAAATACTAACCCTCCGCTCTCGCTTTATGAGTTTGGCATTTGTTAATTC
>Ga0228710_1004226_pt1 | contig 22685 bp, 16 predicted proteins | sample MedpolnodulmetaG_FD_177995 | JGI IMG/M metagenome (GOLD analysis project Ga0228710, IMG submission 177995) | Root nodule microbial communities from Medicago polymorpha collected in Santa Monica, California, United States - pink nodules | ecosystem: Host-associated > Plants > Roots > Nodule...
CTCTGAACTCACTCAGACTCTGAACTACTTCAGACTCTGAACCTGAGGACAGTTATCTAGAACGTAAAAGAAGAAGTTTCCAAAAACACAATTCAACCCCCCTTCTTGTGGTTTTTCTCACCTTCACGCTGCACATAGACTCTGAACTCACTCAGACTCTGAACTACTTCAGACTCTGAACCTGAGAACAGTTCTCTAGAACGTAAAAGAAGAAGTTTCCAAAAACACAATTCAACCTCCCCTTCTTGTGGTTTTTCTCACCTTCATTGACGACCGATTAGGTTAGTAACAGGACCTAATATTGATATTACTATCCTGATGCTTATATCTTGATATTAATATATTGATACTAATATCTATCTGGCTAGGAAGCGAGTTGACCCTAGTAGTAAGTATTTAGGAGGTACAATTACTAATATTGATTAAAATATGTTGAATCTAGGAGGTAACTAGTTAATAAATACGGATACAAGTGTCTGGTTGAAGGAAATATGACGTAGCCTAGTAGAACAATTCCTCTTAAACCCTTGGTAAAGTAGATGCTGATAGGGCTGTCCGTTAGTAGAACTACTAAATGCGATAGAGAGTGTGCTATGAGTGTCCTAAGATTCATAGATGGTAGACCTACAGGAACCATGACATTCATTGCCTTGGAAAATCTTGGAAAGCCAATATAAAGTCTATGCTTTCAATTACCTTTGAGGTGGTAAGACCCCACACGTAAGGATCACCATGTAACCAGCAGGTGCAACCAAACATTGGTGGGATAGACCTAGTCAACTGAGATAGTATAGAGCCCACACGTAAGGATCACCGTGTGAACAGTAGGTACAACTTGGCGACCGATTAGGTTAGTAACGTCCTAACTGCCTCATCACTTGTATAGTCTACCTAAGATAAATGAAAGCAACATTGCTATTATTTAATATCCAACATTATAAATAGGGGGATTCGAAGAATCCTAACCGTTGTTTACTTTTTGCAACCAAAAACAAGTAACTTGCTCAGTTGCAAACATATAAAAATTGCAAATCTCTAACTCTTAACTCTTTTATTTTATCGTCAAACTTAAAATAAGTAACATGAATTGTTTGGACGAAACGACAACCTCTGTAGATATGATACTCTACTTATCACTTTATTACTCGGTAAACGATTTGATACACTTGCCTAATCAGCACATCAGATGTTAAGGTCATTGATTAGATCTACACTGAATCAAAGTTAATTTTTCAACCTGAATCAAATGAACGCCGCACCAAAGCAAATAATTAAAGCGAAAATGCCACACTAAGATGGAAAAAAAATACGAAAGAAAAAATAAATACATATGTAAAAATAGCTTATTTAACTAAAAGATAAATAAATAAAAAACAATTTAGAGAGTGATTATGAGTCAAAATCAATCATAGATCACCATCTCCAATAGATTAAAAAAGGACTAATACCTCAAATTCGTCCTTGAATTTTAACGAATCGGCCAAATTCGTCCCTGAATTTTGCGAAATAGCTATTTAGTCCCTGAATTTACAAAATGTCAATCAAATCAGTCCCTCTGTTAAGTTGGTCTGTTAACGGAGGTGACGTGTAACGTTAACCTCTTACAAGGCTTAACATGTCAGATGCCACGTAAGCAGGGACCAAATTGATTGATTTACAGAAAATTTCCAAGGACCAAATTGATGGATTTTCAGAAAATTGTCAAGGACCAAATTGATTGATTTTCAGAAAATTCCCAACGGCTCTTTCTCTTTAACGGGTTTTTCTTCCCCAAATATATAAATTTGAAACCCTAATGTTATAATTTGTCACCTAGAGTTCAAAATCCCCCAAAATTCTTCCATGAATTGATGTCAATGTTCTTCCCCAATTCAAAATACTTAAAACCCTAATTTTTTTTATTCAATTCGAAATTCAAAAATCAGCGGTCATTGTTGAAGATTCGGTGTTCAGAAATGATGGGTGGTGGGCGTATGGGCAAAAACAACTACAACAGCCGGTCTTCATCTTCAAGCTCTATGTACAAAGATGATGGATAAAGTTGATTGTGTAGGAAGTGAGCTTAACTTGATTAAGATATTGATAGGAGTATTATGTTTGATTGAGTTGTTTAAAATGCTATTGTATTGTGCCAAGTCCATGTAATGTTTTAATGAAAAGAGGTTGTCAATGAATGAATCAAACCCTTCTGTCAAAAAATTTCAATCAAATTGGTCCTTGAATTATATGCATATCCATCATATAGATCCTCAAATTAGTGAAAATACCATCAAATAGGTCCTTAAATTTTCACAACAGATATCACTGTGATCCTTGGTGCATACATTTGTTGAACAAAGTAAAAAGTAAAAGACAGACACATTGATTATAAAAAGACAGACATTTGCATACCATCATAAGTTATAAATTTGATATTCATAAGTCATTACATAGCCAAAAAATTAACATTACATAGCCATTAAGTCATCAAATCATTTGATGTTCTTAAGTGATTACATATCCAAAAAAGCGTAAACTAAACAAGTCCAAAATGCAATAAATAAACTAGTCCAAAAACATAACTTAAACAAGCATCAATGCTTTGGAAATCCTGGAGTTGGGATAAACTCCATGTATTGCGGTTGAGTAGAAGCGGATGTCCCGTAATTTGGATTTGCAACTCTAATAACTCCAGGAGCAGGAGCAGTTGGGATAAACCACGAAATCTGACTTCAAAACCGTATCTTTTCCAAGGTTGATCGCCGGTGATGATGATGGTTTTGGAGAAGGGAAGAGGGTGACGGTTTAGGTGGGAAGGTGAAAGGTTAGAGACTTGTTTGATGCTTTGAGTGAAAATGTGAGGATGAAAGACAATGGTAATAGAGGGGTATAATTGAAAACACAGGAAAAATTACACTTAAAAGTTACATTTCGAATTTTTACCATTTCCATCAATTTAGTCCTTGTACACGTGGCTGTCTTGTTGACACGTGTACAAGACAACACAACATGCAAGAGGACACATCATCACCACTAACGGAGCTTTTGGACGGAGGGACCATTTTGATGGACGCCTGTAAAATTCAGGGACTAAATAGCTATTTCGCAAAATTCATGGACGAATTTGGCCGATTCGTTAAAATTCAAGGACGAATTTGAGGTATTAGTCATTTCAAGTGTCACACTTTTTTTTTTCTGTTACAATTTCAAGTGTCACACTTTAGAGGTTAAATATGTTTGTAATTTAGTTCATATATTTTGCGTCCATTTGAAATAGTCCCTACATTTCATTAAATGTTTTAAAATTCTCACATTTTATCTCCGTTATCAAAATTAGTCCATGCTGTTAATTTTCTAACATAATGCTGATGTGGCAGTTAGCGGGTCCCAAAATGCAAGGACTATTCTTTAAAGCCGCGCAAATTGTAGGCACCAAAAAATATATTTAACCCTAAAATAATTGGGACCTACTAACTGCCACATCAACATTCCGTTAGAGAATTAACAGCAGAGACTAATTTTGATAACGGAAATAAAATGTAAGGATTTTAAAAACATTTAATGAAATGTAGGGACTATTTTTCAAAGGGTTGTAAAATGTAAGGAGTAAAAAATATTTAACCCCACTTTAAATGAACGAAATATATAAAAAGTTTTAGCAAGTATTTTTTTTTGGATAGAGTTTCCGCAGAAAGTACGGTTTTTATTTTGAGTAAAGTAGTTGAAAATTTAAAAAATGAGGTTATTATCAACACACAAATATCGAATGAGCCTCGGAGTTTAGCACAATAAGTTTTTTTTTTTCTTTCTATATCTATTAAACGAAATCTGTCAAATACATGCTCTGTAGTTCTAGAGTTCGAACTTAGTAGTATAAACAAGCTTTGAAAATTTCAAAAAATATTCTAAGAACAGTATTGATCGCTAAAGAAGATTGAATCTAATCTTAAGAAAATTAGTGAAAAGGAGAATCATTAAATTGTTAGACACTGACAACTTTAAGTATCAAAATATCTAGCTACTTGAATATATTGATTCATGTACATGGATGAGAGAAAAAAGACATCATAAATGTTATTTCAACAAAAAATAGAAATTAGTTGAACATTGATATATACAAATGCAATGAAATTTCGATCAAATGCTACATGTTGTTCCCCCAAACACTTCATAGAGAGGATAGTTTCAATACATTAGCTACATGTCTTCTCTCCTCATTGAAGTGTTCGAGAGAACACTAGGTAACAAATGATGATATGTGTGACTTATTATCCCATAGTGATTTAATTTGTATGACTAATGCTGCACTATTTATATTGAGTTATGTTCTTTGCATCAACCTTCAAATGTTGTTTTTGTTCATGGGAAATTGGGAATAAGGGCAAAATGCAAATGAGTAGTGAACCTAGACGCAATATTGAATCAAAGGGAATGATTAATTTGAAGTATAGGAGATCGAATATTGTAAGGACAAGCAATATCGATTGGCCACATGACATTCTGAACATGTTTTTCTGTGTCTACTGCTTCATATATCTATCGGTAGTTTTAAAAATCCCTGATTTCTAATAAATTTGATTCCCTTAAAAATATTAATATATACAACTAACATGAGAAGTATTTATCTAATATATTTGTAAATTTATAATTTGTCCATGATTGACCGTGCATCGTCAGGGCCGTCTTAACAAATTTATTGACCCTGTTTTAGTTTTTAAAGGCTGACAAAAATTTTTAAATTTTGAGCCCAAAAAACTAAGGCACTATAGAGAAAAATTATTAATGAAAAACAATCTAGAGGAAGTTGAATGATTAGAGGAAGTTGAACCCACAAACAATCAATCATAAATGGGAGTGCCACTAAAACTCTGTGATTTGTTTTAAATATTTTCGCATTAAATATATATAAATATTAATTAAGTGCTTATATATATGAAAAAAAGAATTCTGCTCTTTACCCAACATAAAACACTCGCGTCCAACTGATTTTTCAAATATACTTATGCGCGAGTTATGTCACGCTGTGTGACTTAACTCACGCACCTTATAGCTTAACATAACTTAAGTCACGCACCACTGGTCTGTGCGTGAGTTAACTCACGCAGGTTGGCCGGTGGTCTGAGCTCATGAACACACGATCTTTGTACGGTTGTCAGCTTTTCAACCTTGTTTCTACACGTTTTTTTTACAAGTTTTACACGTTTTTTTACTATATTTATTGTAGTTATAACCTATGTTACCATTCCCACCTATAAATACCCCTCCAAACTTTCTCATTTCCTCACACCATCTCACATTCTCTCCTCCACACTCCCCTATAAATCTCATTATTTTCCTTCTTTTTTTAGTCTTTATTTTGGTAGAAAAAGAGGTCGATTGAGGGGTAAAAATAGGTCGATCGACCTGGGGTAAAAAGAGGTCAACCATTGGGGTAAAACTAAATCTGCTTCTTTTTACTCTTAAAACTTTTTACCGTGGGTAAAAATAATCTTCTTGGAGTATAAAAAGAACCAGATTTAGACTTACCCGAAGGGTCGATGTCTTTTTACCCCACAAAGATCTGTCTCTTTTTACCCCATGATTGGTCTCTTTTTACCCCAAAGAACTAGATTTAGTAAATTCGAATAAAATGTATCAATTATTGTAATTGTATCAATGATATTAATAAAATGAGATGTTTTATGTATTAATTTTGTTTCATTCTTTTTATTTATATTTGTATTTATTTTATGGTTATTTTTGTTCAATTTTTATTCTTTTTATTTATGTATTATTTTTGTTCCATTCTTTTTATTTATATACAATAAAAAAATTCGAAAAAAGACTAATTAAACTCAGCGTGAATTCGAATAAAAATTGTGTATTAAATAATTCGAATAAAGTTGCGTATTAAAAAATTCGAAAAAAGACTGATTAAGCTCAGCGCGAATTCGAATAAAAATTGTCTATTAAGTAAATACGAATAAAGTTGCGTGTTAAAAAAATTCGAAAAAAGACTAATTAAACTCGATGTGAATTCGAATAAAAATTGCGTATTAAATAAATTCGAATAAAGTTGCGTATTAAATAAATTCAAAAAAAGACTAATTAAACTCAACGTAAATTCGAATAAAAATTGTGTATTAAATAAATTCAAATAAAAGTTACATTACATTACATAAAGTTCCTAAATATGTCCTATCATTACATTACATTACATTCTGGTAAAGCCGTCCAACTACAACAATTATCTTACCTCTGAAATGAGGTAAATCCAAACTTACTAAACGACAGCTCTCAAGCATTCACCCGAAAGTTTTATTGTTCCATTCAAAAGATTAAATTCTTGTTAGTTTGATTTAAATGATGGTATTGAAGTGTCAAACGAATGAGGTGCATTCCTTGACACTTCAATACGATCATCTAAACCAAACTAACAAGAATTTAATCATTTGAAAGGAACAATAGAATTGTCGGGTGAATGCTTGAGAACTGTTGTTTAACAAGTTTGAATTACCCCTTTTCAGAGGTAAGACAATTGTTGTAGTTGGAAGGTGCATTCCCTACCTAATCACGATCTTCTGGCGGAATCAAACTATTGAGAATATCTTCAGTTGATCTCAGCAATGTTACACACATATCGATCCACGAGAACATGCTGTGCTCCCAAAACAAGGTCCTCACGACCTTGTCGATTGTTAATTCCACCCAACTGAAGGATATTCTCCCATCTTCGAACGTTGGACGTTTATACCGAACATATTCCACCCTCCTTGTGTCTCTGAGGTTGACTCCTTGGTTGAATTCATTCAGTTGATCCTTGAGACCTCTTAACGTGACACCAAGGTACCGAACCTTCAACCTCCGAGGTTCTCCACCGTTGAATTGTGCTTGAACGTCGAACATATCGGTCATTGCTTCAAATCTATACAATAAGAAATTAAAATCAATCAATGAAAAACTCATTCAAACATTTCAGCAAACACTTGAAGTGCAAATTATACATAAACCCTAAAACTCATAACTACAACAAAAACATTTAAACAATTAAGCAATATAAGTAATTTACATGTAACATTGTATCATTTCTTGCAAAAAATAAATCAAAATTTAAACAAACCCTAAATCTAAAAAAATTCTCTAAAACTCAAAACTACAACATAAACATGCAAACATTTAAGCAACACAAGTCATTTTCATGTAAACATTGTATGATTTCTTGCCAAAAAAACTAAAATTTACCCTAAATCTAAAAAATTTCTAATTTAAGAGAAAAAATCTAACATATAAACATAAAAGGTTAATGGTGTTTGATTATGAAAATTTACTTGTTATTGGAGTGCTGTTTGATTTGAACTTGAAGGAATTTTGAATTTGGCTGATTTGAGAATGATTTTTGAGATTTTAGATGAGAAATGAGGAAATGAGGTTCTGACTGTCTTTAAAACAGCACGCAGCGTGAGTTAAGTCACGTTGCGCAACTTAACTCAAGTTGTGTCTACGTGACTTAAGTTGCGCATATTTTAACACTTGCATTAGTTAATTAACACAGGGGTATTTTTGGTATTTCAGTTGGGCGCGAGCAAAATGTGTTGGGAGAAGAGCATAATTCAAAAAGAAAATTGTTTTTCTAACATCAAAAAGTTCATATTGACACATGAAAATGACTAAATTACCCCTAACAATAGTTAACTGTCTCTGGCGTATTCCGGCAGTAGTTAACTGCCGCTGACTCTAGAGGCAGTTAATTGCCTCTGGCTTTGCTACACTTAAGTGCAGTTCGAGTTGTGATTTTACGCGTTTCGGTCAAAAAATCAAAATAAATTGAAACTTATTCAGAATTCTACGAAACTTTACAGACCCTCTATTTGTATTTTTATAGAGGTGTCTGCAAAAAAACAGCTCAAAATTCAATTTTAGGTTGATGTTTTCGTGTCTTAAATTTTAGGCGCGTTAAAAATTCATATTTAATCCGTCCCTTGTTGAAAAATTGAAATTTTTTATGGGAGATGTTATTTTTCTGTTCTAAACATGAGTGCAAAAAATCGTGAAAAAGTTCAACCTCTAGGATACCTTTTCGGAGTCGCACTTGGAATAAAATTGCGATTTTGCATGGTTCGGTCGAAAAATCAAAATAAATCGAGACTTAGTCGAAATGCTACGAAACTTTATAGACACCTCTATAAAAATACATATAGATGATGTGCAAAGTTTGGTAACATTCCGAATAAGTGTCGATTTTTTTTATTTTTCAATTGTGATTTTGCGCATTTCGGTCGAAAAAATAAAAAAAAATCGAGACTTATTCTGAATGTTACGAAACTTTTCACATCATCTATATGTATTTTTATAGAGGTGTCTGTAAAGTTTCGTAGAATTCTGAATAAGTTTCGTAGAATTCTGAATAAGTTTCGATTTATTTTGATTTTCCTACCGAAACGCGTAAAATCAAAATTGGAATTGCACTTAAGTGCAGCAAAGCCAGAGGCAGTTAACTGCTGTCGGATATACCAGAGGCAATTAACTACCGATGGGGGTAATTTGGTCATTTTCATGCGTCAATATGAACTTTTTGATGTCAGAATTTTTTTTTCTCAAAAAATTATGCTTTGGGCCTAACAATATCGAGGCCCAGTGGCAAAGCCCAGTTTCGACGGATTTAAATCTAGTTTATATTTAGTGGCAAGTTTTATATTTACACCGTGTTTTTTAGTTTAGTTAACTTTGCTAGTCTCATTTAAAGTACTTCGAAGTATGTTAAGAATTCCGAGTTAAGGGACATAATTCATTTTTCAACGTATTCCACTAAACAAAATGAAATCATGGTTGTTTTTTTGAAGGACAAAAATGAAACCATGATAAACACTATTAAATTATTCCTAAAAAAAACACTATTAAATTATATTTAGCTAAATTCAATTCATATAAAGAGAACCTTATTCATTTCATTGAAGTGTTTGGGGGAACTCCCTTTAGTTCACTGAACTCAGGGGTCCAATAGTGTCCTTTTACATATCACAATTCATGGTTGCATATATATAGACTATATTTGTGAAGTGAGTCACAACCATCACTTATTTTTCCTAGTGGGGTAATTAAGCTTTGCAATGTGGTAATTAATCTATTCAAGACTCCAACATCACTTTTGTTTACAAGATTAACAATTCCACCAAGGAACTAATTTCTTGCTTAAGAAGAAATTCAACCTTGTTCTTTCCAATCCTGCTCCAATACTCACAAGCTTCTGAATGAACACATTTACCATTCTCAAGGTAAATTCTTGGACGTGGGTCAACTGTCATTTTCTCAAGTGAATTTGCATTCCTTAGGAGATAAATTGCAATAGCAATCTCACTTGAGTGGCCTCTAATTCCTGTTATTGTTATTTCCTTGAGATGATTATGTTGACATCTTGGAAGCCAATATGTTATCTCTTCGTCAATGGTAAAATAGGTCCTTAACTGCAACAAATTGAATTCATAATTACAAAAAAAGCAAAATCAAAACACACTAAATAAATTTCAACTCATTTATGTAAAACATGATGTAAGAGATTAATTTCAATGTGGTGATGGAGTAAAACATTTTTACAAAAGCATCCAATCAAAACCCACTTTCTTAAGTTTTTTTTTTTTAGACCAACAAACTTGATATGTTTCATTAATAATAAGAGTACTGATACAATTGGGTACATCGATGAATAAGAAGAAACTAGTTAAAAATATGGCTGCCTTGGCTAAAGTGTGAGCAATCTCATTGACTTGTCGTTTGGTAAACAAAAACCCCGGAGTTTGCGAAATGTGAACCATGGATTCTACAACAATCTTGAAGGATAGCTTCGAAATCCGAGTACCAATTTCTTATGTTAATTTCTAAAATATTTCCCTGATTAGATTCGAGTGAATACATATGTACAAATTTATGCTATTGGTGTATATAAATTAAATTCATAACATATAATACAATGATTTCTAAAGATTAAGTATATATGTGCACATTGGAAAATCCAAGGATCATATTTTATTGAGTAAGAATACAATACACAATTATTAGAAAGTGCATTTTAAATTAAAATATTCTCAAGGAAAACAACAAACTTACATGAAGCTTAAGTTTAGCTAGAGTTGGACATGCATTGAGAGCAACTGGTATCCATGATAGGTCCTGTCTAAATATGGCAACTTTTATAACTTCTAGACGCCTTAAATTTTGAAATGTGGGGAATCTATTTGTTATAACCTCACCCTGAAAAAAAACACCACATAAAGAAAATCACATTTATAACAATTATTAATATCTAACTAGATGTAGATTCACATGAAACTGAAAAGGACAATGCTGGTCTTCTGAAGAGAATCTAACTAAAATTTCCATCCCCCATTTTAACTAATGGGATCCCCTGCAGCCCTTTTGCCTTTCAAGTAAATCTCAATCGTCGAATTAATCTAACTACTAAGAGTTAAATTAAGACAACGACTGAGATTTAGTTAGGGACAAAAGAGGAATCAAGTCGGTATTGTAATGAGATATCTAATAACTTAAAATGATATACACTTACCATGCAGCTGCATTCAATGAACAAATTTTCCAGCAGAGGAAGATCATTTGAAAGTTTGCAGACTAGCCAATTTTCGCCGCGATAAGCAACCGATTCACTCACACGACCAAAGAAACTTTTAAGCTTAGGGGTGTCAAAAAAGAATTCAACTTTTCTTCCCACATATTCCAAAGTCTCCAAATTGTTGCTTTGTAGCATAATTGCCTTCAATTGGCGACAAAGATTCACCTTCAAGTACTTCAATTTCTTGCAAAAGGAGTGCTCAATTTTCAGGTACTCCATGTTATAACATTCAGAAAAACTTAACAATTCAATGTTGTCACAGCTAGACAACAAAATCCGGATATACTCTTCGGATTTCAAATCAACTTTGAAGAGTTCCAAATTTGTGAGTGTACTAAAACCATAGCATGGTTTTTGTGGAGCAAGGACACAATGCGCTAAGCGTAAACACTTAAAAAATGAATTGAAACCAAACATGTCACAAGGGAAAACATAGGAGGAACCATCATTATGAGTACTTAAATGATTCTCTTCCAACAAACAAAGATCAATCTCTTCTGCATTTCGTTCCACTGCAAACCGAATCCATTCATCGAGATCATTGCAACCATACCCTTTATTACGAAATGTGAAACAAACTTTTAATTTGTCAATTTTTTGCACATTTTTAACATGTGACAAATATTTGTTCACATTACTTACAAAGGTAGAGGCTCTCTTCATTTTGATATTAAACATTAACACTTTGCTTAGGTTATATATATTGGGAAATGAGTAATCTTTCACTAGCATGTTTTCTGCATCAAAAATAAGATTGGTTGGATTTGTAAAAATGTATCTCCAATTGGAAGATAGAACACTGGTTTTGACAGCTTCATTGATCTTAAGGGAAGATAAAATGTTACTCAATAAACTATAGGGTAGTGTACTAATATAATCTTGATTATTTCTTTCCTCTACCCTTTGTTTCTTTTTTTGTTTATTCTTCATTGTGTATTGATCTTTTCTCAACACTTGAGAAGGTATTGGCTGTGTACCCAAAAGGGGAAGATAGCCATATACCAAAAGGGTATTTATAAATTTTGATGAGTTAGGAGTACGGCGTTAACAAAGTACACAATTTGTTTTCATTCATAAATTTAGCTATTATGACAAGCAATATATCTTAGAATGTCTTCATTCATAAATTTCAATTTGACTATAGTCCAATGAATACAATACATCCCCCAATCAAGCCGGCAATAACCCCTCGTGTTGTTTAATATTTTAATACTCCCTTTATTTAATATTAAAGATCTAATATTAAGTGATCTAGTTTAACTATATGCACTATCTACGTAATATATTTAGAATGTATTATTTTTATTAAGGGTCATGTTAACATGTACCTCTTAAGATACATGTTTAAGTTTCTACAAAAAAGTAAGTATTTATCGAGAAAAATTAAATTTTCATCTTTTGTGAAATAAATTGGCACAATTTTTAATGTATAATTTATATATTTGGTACCTTAATATGTGTACTTATAACACATGTTAGCATTCCCTTTAACAAATACGTAAAGATAAATAGTAATGCGTAAAATGTTGAATTTGTCTCAAAAAATACTTTAAAAATATTAATTTTTATAACTTTTACTAATAGATATTAAAAATATTAAATGTCAAAATTGTACATCAAATTATGCTTACATCTTTTCTCAAAAAAAATATAAAAAAAATCATGCTTGAAACATTTGCAACAAAAAAAAAAAATCATTCATGAAACAGTTAATTGTGTCACTTAATCTTAGGGGAGTATATGATTATGAATAATATGAATTCAGATCTATATCTTTAGATTTGATTAGTGTCTTCATAGTGTTTTCATATGGCTTATTAGTGTCCTCATTAGACATAAATTGAATATTCTCTAGCTGGCACATTTATGGTCAAAAAAGGACTTTGATTCTCTCACGATGATAACTAAGATGAAAATATTTTGTTATGTGTAAAATATAAATCCGAACAAATATAAAACATTTCATTCTTTGTTTCTTTTGAACTTGTAAGAATCGATCATCATGAAAGTAAATAAATCAGAATTACTTTCTATCGTATAGCCGTCAGTCTTGCCGATGAGAACAATAGCAACTTTACAAATGACAAGTATATATCTTATATTTAACAATTTTTTGTAAGTTATCAAGAAGATTCATAATACTTTCGTTGATAAAAAAATAATATAAACAGTATCAAGAAGATTCATAATACTTTCCTTAATCAAGAAGATTTTTTTTATTTAACCAAAAAAATAATACTTTCATTGATCACAAGTGATTAATTTAATACCAACCTTAACTACTGTGATAAACTATATTGGACGGCATACACGTGCCCTTGGCCGTGTGTGTCTGACACCGCTCCTTCAGCAATGGTGCAAGCACAAGTAGTACGTACCAACAAAATCATTTGCAGCAGCCTTGGCTGGTCAAAACACAATCGATGACAGACCACTCCCAACTCCTTGCATTAAAGGCGACGCTTTGAGTGTCCGTATTAGGCAGGAGGAGTATAATCGTGGTGTAGAGGAATGCAAGAATGCGTTACGAGCTAGATTGACTCTAAACAAGGGTGAGAAACCGTATTCTGCACATGACCTAAGCACCAAATTGGGAAAGCGTTGGAAAACAATGGAGGCATGGAAAATGGTTCCTTTAGGCAAAGGATACTATGATTTTCATTTTGATTCGGCGGAGGATCTACGTCAAATATGGGCAGCTGGTACAATCAATCTCAAACTGGGTTTGATAAGACTATCTCAGTGGACCAAAGATTTCAAATATCTTGCTCAGAAGCAGACTCATGTATCGCTTTGGATTAATTCGACTGGTTGAGTTACCGCAAGAGTATTGGCGGGAGAGAACATTGAAGGAAATAGCAAGTCCAGTTGGCACTCCGATAGACATTGATGGACCGACAAGAAACCGCACTTTTGGCCACTACGCACGGATCCTAGTTGACATTGACCTATCTAAGAGAACTTATGATGAGATCCTTGTGGAGCGTGAGGGCTTCGCTTTTAAGGTGGAAGTGCAATATGAGAGGAGACCGTTGTTTTGCCATCACTGTTACTCCATTGGACATAATGTCTCCTCTTGTCGATGGTTACATCCTCAACCGCCAAAGGATAAAGATGATCGTGGGAAACAAATTATTGTGGCTGAGAAAGCACCCCCTAAAACAACTCGGCAACACGCAGATGGGGAGGCTTCCACTTCAGCCAATGGCAGTACCTAGACTTGGGTTCCGGTTACTTCTTCCCCTTCAACACTAGCTCAGCCTTCTCAGGCTATTCCCGCCCCTACTTGCTCACCCATGGGGCCAGATGTTCACTCTACTTCAGCAGTTGATACTTCTCAGATGGCGGTCCCTATGCCTAGGACGTCATTGTCGTAAACATCTTTCAGCTTTACACTACATAATGTGTTTGACAATATTTCTAATGAGGAGCTACCACAAGCTACACCAGTGTTTGAAATTGTTTCCCTAGTTGCGCACGATGACGTGCATCCTGAGAGAGTGGAGCAAATGCATCTGACATCGCGGGAGGAGTTGGAGAACCCCGCGGTTGACGATGTTACCGCGACACTCACTAATGATGTGGAACATAATCATTCGCGCCCCCGGAAGCTGGTAGAGAGTCCCAAGGGTGCCCATGAGCATGTACCACATTCATCAATTGTTGAGCACGATGATGTGCATGAGGTTTCTGTGGAATCGACACAGGTTCAGACAGTGAATTTGGTTGAGCACGTTGATGTGCGTTCTGCCCCAAACCATTCCCCCATGGCTGCTCATTCCATTGATAATTATGTAGTGCCCCATAAGGCTGTCGTGATATCACTTGAAGGGACTGAAGAGGTTGTGCAAGCAGATGTTAACATTAATGTATCGCATAGTCAGGATGAACATGTGGTTGCCGAAATTCAACAACAAGAAGTTCATCCCAGCAAAATTATTCAGCATGGTTTAGATTTATGGGAACGGGTGCGCCAATATGATGAGAGATCAGCTGTTGAACACTTCACACCGGTTCTAACAAGGAAGCAGAAACAGAAAATAAAATTACAACAAGTCTTACAGAAGCAGCCTACCAAAACCCGTGCTCGAGGTGGTCCTTCTACAACTGCCCAATGAATTTTCTCTATTGGAATGTTAGAGAGATTCTTGGTTTGTTCAAGTTATTACTTTTACCGCAAGGGCAACTGTTGTGCGGACAAACTTGCTAACTTGGGCCACTCAGTTCAGGGTTCGATCTGGCTTTCTTCTCTTCCTTCTGAGTTGTCCGTCGATTTCTTTCGGGATAGATGTGGATTACCCAACTACAGATTTCCATAGTTTGTTTTTGGGGAGTTTTTTTTATCTGTTTTTTTTTCCTTTCTATTTTTTTTCCTTCTTTGAGGGTTTTGCCTTTGTCCCCCCTCCTTTGTAATTATTTTTCCCCCTTTTTTTAATAAAATCTTTAGAGTTTGGCGGCATAGGATGGAGGTTTCTCTGGGTGCCAACATAGTTGGGATGTCGATGTTGCCTCTTGATGCCTGTCATCTCTCCTTTCTTATAAAAAAAAAACTTTATTGGACAAACTTGTTATTTGGGGGCATGAGAACAAGTTATCTCATAATTTATAGCTTATAAATTTATACGGCAAAAAAAAAAAGATCAATCCGTTTAGTAATCGACAATTCTATAAAGAAAAAAAAATCGATAGGCTATAAGTTAGCTTATAGTGAATAAATTTTTTAACTGATGTTGTTTTACTTCTCAGCACAATAACTTTTCAACTCTCATTGTTAGGATTATTTTATGAATTACCTGCAAATACCTTGTGGATGGCCATAGTAGCTATTTTTGTTTGAAAATTGCTCTTTAGACATCCATTGTTTGTTTACTCTCATACATAACTGAGAAAAATACCTTCAACAAAAATTAACTACCGATAATTAACTGCTAATACACTCTAGTCATATTTCAGAACATAACAACTCCCACATTTGAGTAAAAATAAAAAAACACAAATCAAACCCCCTCAAAACTCCCACAACCAACCTCCATCAAATTTATTAATAGTCGAAGGAACTCATCAATCAAATAACAAGTTTTATATGTTCATAATCCCTTATCATACACATTCTTAGTTTTATATGTTAGTTTTTTTTTTTTAAATAACACAATGAACAAAGTTTTTTTTATTTTTTTGTCAAGTAGTCTAATGGCTAGAGCTCACAATTTAATTGTGGAGAAGTGGGGCGTCCGGGGTTCGAACCCCGTCCCCTGCATATGATATGCAATATCCCTACCAGCTGAACTAAGCTCACGGGGATTATATGTTAGGAAATTGATGATTTTTTGGGTAATTTATGATCAGATACTTGCTTTTTTTAAATGTGAATGTAGTTTAGACTAAGTTTAAGTGCAATGTGGTGGTTGAGCCCCTGCGGGACCTCGACATGGTTAATGAGAGGTCATGGGGTTATATGTATCATTACATGTTTGAGGATAATAGATACCAGATATTGATGAGCTTTGCATCATATCAAAGAATATCTTTTTATAATTGTGTTTGTTTTTTAGGCATGAGATTGTTGGAACAAAATTCGTTTGTACAATTCCTCTAAGGTTTTGATGATAACAAAGTATTAATGAACAATTGAATATGCTAATATTTGTTCAAGTGTGTAGGATTATAGAATATATCCATCAATGAATTGAATATGTCTAAGAGCATCATAAGCACTAGAGAAGCTTAAAAGACTATAGTAGAAGATCTGTAGAAAGGTCAACCAGAAGTCAATATCTTGGATTAGAAGAAAAGGACGCCTCTTAGAAGCTGAAGATTAACCTCATCAAACTTTGTGAAGATCATCAGACTCAGAAGACCTCATCAAACTCAGAAGACCCCATCATACATGGAAGACCCCCAGACTTAGAAGATCCTGAGGGACCCAGACTCCTTATCAGTTTTATCGTCTACTGTAGTTGTCTCTATCAAGGATCTGAATACAGTTTTGTCTTCTTCTAACCACGTGTAGAAACGGGCAAAGAACTTCAAGAACAAAGAATGAACGGATACTTCTAGTTTCAGCAAAAGAATTTCGAATGACTATTCAATGGAATTATCCATGTCAGACAATGGCCAAACGTCCTTGATTTGAAGGCATGGTTGTATGGTGGTGTCGGTTTGTGTTCTTTGCATGCGACATTTTGAAACTTTGGCTCACTAATTTCTTTGATGTCCTTTTGCTTCGCATCATTGGAATTGGCTAGGGATCAGTTGTTTCTACTCTTTCTTGTATCCCCACACGCGGCAGCTTGCAAGTTTGTGACTTGTTTATTTCCGGCATTATTCACAGTTCCTTACCATTTGGTTAGCTCCAAACTTCATGCGCTTCAATGGTTCAAAGATATCGCTCTTGGCAGGCAAGGCGAAGATCTCTTATTTAAGGGACCAACCCGTATTTAAGCCTAAAGTTAAAAAAGAAATAAAGTGTTACTTAGAAATGACTTAAAAGTAATTGATTTATCTACTTTTCTATCTATATATATATATATATATATATATATATATATATATATATATATATATATATACAATTGAAAATAAATTTACCATGACCAAATTTAAATGTTTCTTTTCTCTTGGCCATCCACCTATGCATTTTGCCACGTGGCACTTTATCAAAGACTTATTTCTATTAAAGTTACATCTAACATTATCATTAGACCTTCAAGGATCATTGCTCCATTCTAATTTTGACCAAAAAAAATTATAAAAGGCAAGAATCGTAAAAGACATTAATTTGACAAAACTAAATAAAATCATTCTTTATTTTTTTGCACAAAACAATATTGAAATCGTTTGAATGACATTAAACCAAAATCAAATCATCACTACTTTTTCTTTAGGGGAAATCAAATTCTAATTAATTTTGTAATAATTTTGGATTTAAAATTTATATCTGTCCAATTTAACCGCTGCAATATAAAATTGATACTACATGCACCAAAATGATTAAACCACATTATCATTACATATGTGATTTTTTTTTTAAGGAACATATATGACATCTACAATTTAAATTTAAAATTATAGTTTTTCAAATTGATTTAGATTTCTGTTTAATAAAAATGTATTATATTAGAGTTTAAAAAAAAGGAAAATAGTGGTATGCCATGTTTCGGTAATCTAATAAAATAATTATAATTAATTGTGTGCAAAGGGAAAAACAAATTACTTTACCATAGACGTTTCCAAAAAACAAAAAAATACTTTACCAAAAATATGACAAATATGGTACGCTAGAAAATTAAATTTAAAATGCTACTCAATCAAAAAATGAAAACAATATTGAAATCGTTTGAATGACATTAAACCAAAATCAAATCATCACTACTTTTTTTTTTTTTGGGGAAATCAACTTCTAATTAATTTTGTAATAATTTTGGATTTAAAATTTATATTCGTTCAATTTAACCACTGCAATATAAAATTGATACTACATGCACCAAAATGATTAAACCACGTTATCATTACATATATGATTTTTTTTAAGGAACATATATGACATCTACAATTTAAATTTAAAATTATAGTTTTCCAAATTGATTTAGATTTCAGTTTAATAAAAATGTATTATATTAGAGTTTAAAAAAAAGGAAAATAGTGGTATGCCATGTGCAAGACGACGCACCGAGGGATACATTGGATGAATTGGGAGAAGCTGTCGGCACCAAAAGTTCATGGAGATATGGGTTTCAAGGACCTCTCTGCTTTTAATTTAGCTATGCTGGGAAACAGGGATGGAAATTTATTACAGAGCCGAACTCTCTTGTTGCTCAAATTTTTAAAGCTCGTTATTTCCCGTCTGGTTCCTATCTCACGGCTACTGTTGAACATAATCCGAGCTATGTTTGGCGCAGTATTATGCGTACTAGATTTATAGTGCGTGGGGGAGCGCGTTGGAGCATAGGCTCAGGTGCGACCATTTCCATTCTCAACGAACCTTGGTTGTCGAATGGGCAGTTTATTAGTAGTGATACTCCAGGTGCTCACTTTATTCATAATTTTACTATTAATAGTCTGATGAATTTACATGACAAAAGCTGGAATGAACAGGTGGTTCGACAGGTATTTAGTGTGGATATTGCAAATAAAATACTCCACATGCCACTTATTGCTCAGGTTGAGGATGATAGAATTCTTTGGAAAGCGGAAAGGCACGGACGCTACTTGGTACGTAGTGCTTACAGGCTGTGCGTAACAGAATTAATTGATTCCTCCTACCTATGGCGTCTGGGGTACTGGTCTGGTATCTGGAACCTTAAAGTCCCACCAAAGGTTAAGAATTTACTTTGGCGTATGTGTCGTGGCTGTTTACCGACTCGTGTCCGTTTGTTGGATAAAGGTGTTGTTTGTCCCACTAACTACGCTAGCTGTGACTCTACTCATGAGGATCTTTTGAATGTTTTTTTTTATTGTCCTTTTGCTATACAGGTGTGGAATAGGACTGGTCTTTGGGGCTCGGTGCAACACGCCCTCTTTCATACTGCTTCAGTTACGGATGCTATTTTCTCTCTTTTAGAGAATTTGTCTGCTGAGTTATCTCAACGTCTGTCAACCGTTATTTGGAGTCTATGGAAACACCGCAATATTAGAGTTTGGGACAATGTCACAGAAACAAGTGTTGTGGTTGTAGAACGTGCTAGGAACATGGTTACAGATTGGCAACTGGCGAATGCTCCGGATGTCCTTGCATCTACTTCGCATTTTCAACATGCAATGGCTGCAAACACGGGGGCCTCCACATCACACTAACGCAATAGAATCTCGTGGCAGCCCCCTATGTCAGGTAGATATAAATGTAATATCGACGCGGCTTTTTCTTCTCATCATAACCGCACAGGTATTGGCATTTGTGTTCGTGACTCGGAAGATATTTTTGTCCTGGCTAAGACTATTACATATCCGTGTACTGTTTAGGTGGATGTGGGAGAAGCTTTAGGGCTACACTCTGCTTTGCAATGGTTGAGTGATATGCAGCTTGATAACGTGGACTTTGAAACAGACTCTAAATTAACCGTTGATGCCTTCCTTGCTACCAGGAACGACTTGTCTGAATTTGGTTGTATTATTTCTTCCTGTCGTTCTCTGTTTCGCAATTTATATTCTAACTCTAGGGTGAAGTTTGTTAGGCGACAAGCCAACGCGGTTGCTCATGCTCTTGCACGAGAGGCCACGTCTTTAGCTAGTCCCGCCGTTTATTATGATATACCCACTTGTATTGAAACTATTCTTATTAATGAAATGCTATAAACACGTTTCGCTAAAAATAAAAAAAAAGTGGTATGCCATGTTTCGGTAGTCTAATAAAATAATTATAATAGACGTTTCCAAAAAAAAAAAAAATTACTTTACCAAAAATATGACTAATATGGTACGCTAGAAAATTAAATTTAAAATGCTACTCAACCAAAAAATGAAATACTATAAAAATTAGAATTGACTCTTTTTTTGGTCAAGTATTAGAATTGACTTTTAAATTGGTACCAAATGATACACATTTAGTTTGCCTATTGATACACATTAATTTCTATAATAATCTTTTAAATACATTTTCATTAAAAACTTATAACTACTTGAAATTTTTGCACTCATTTGTAATTGTTAGGTGCGTTGTATTGACCATTTTATCATATAAATATGTAACATGTAAATGTGACAAACACACAATCTTGCATTTCACCGTCTCAATAGAAAATTGTTGTTTTTTTTATTTTTGATTAGCATGCTATCACAGTGTGTTATTAGTTTATATCAAAACACTCTTTCTCCCTTAAAAAAAAAATCAAAACAATCTATTTGGTAGACAATATATTGGTGGGTAATTTCCTTCCAAAACAATATATTTTTTTCAATACAATTGATCAATCTAATTTTTTTGGGTCTTTTGGTCATCAAAGATGCTTATAATAATTGACATCATAGTGTAATATAATGATATTTGTGTATTTGGCTTCTGTTTATTTGTGATGTTATGTGTTTTTAATTTTTTATTTCATGAATTTCTTTGGTCGTGTATGAATTATGAATGAGCTCATATAACACAACAAGGTTTCAAGTTTGCTGTTTTATGTTTGATGTATGCCAGAGTAGGTTTTATGCATATGTAATTCTCGAGACATTTATTATCATTTCTCAATGATGGATATAGAGTATACATCGTGAATAATTTATCTGAATATTCTCATAAGAACAATTCACGCTCACTTACAAGTGTGATTTGTATTCTAGCGAATTCATTTAAAATAATAATAATATTTTTTTAGGGGAATAATAATAATAATTATTATTATACTTTGTAAAAAAAATTATTATTATTATTTTTGTTATGACGGACACATTTCTGCTTTTATTAGCGTTAAAGGATAAAATGGTAAACATAATTATCGTGAAGGCTAAAATTGAAAGAAAAAAAATGTTACACCAAGTATAAGATCTTCATAAATAAAACGATTTCAGTCAAAAAAAAATATAGAATGATTATTAGTGATTAGTGGATTACACCAAACGAAAAATTGGTTAGAATAGTCTAAGTTTGATTGCCAAGATTTTAATATTAATTTTGTTGTTTTAGGGGATTTCCAAGATTAATTTAATAGCATCATTTTAAACAATTGAATGTTCTATTGAACTTAATTGGATATGTAAATTAATGCGTAGAGAATTTGGTGTTGCTGATCAATAATTGATGATCGATTTTATTAGTGCTTTAAATGCCATTTAATTGTCAAATTATTGCTAATCGGTTTTGAATTTTCTTTGGGTGCTAAGAGGGGTCTTTGCATCCTTATAAATATATAAGACACAAAGGTGAGAAGGCATTTTGATTAGGAAACATCATCTTAATTAGAAAAAAGTTATTTCTTTGTCTTTTGATTACTATCACGGTATTTTTTTACTACTTATTTTTCCTAAACGATTATTCTTTTCTGTTTTTTTCACTTATATTTTTTTATTACGATGATGCTTTGCAAATATTGTAGTGTTAGGGAAAATATGAGGTTAAACACTAGTAGTTGTTTTTATGTTTTTAACTATTTATTTTTTCTTAAGCAATTTGTTTGCTCCTAAACTATAATTTCTTTATTTATTTTTTATCATGTTCAAGATTTGGGGCCATGTTTTTGCTAAATATTTGTTTTGTCAGTCTTTTGTTATGATAACTAACCCAAATATTGTCGTGATTTATAACGTCAAAGACTCTACTTAGGATTATTTTTTGATGGTGAGGATTGCTAGAATGTGTCTTGTGACTGAAATGTCAAAAGATCAAGAGTTACACTCATTTGAAATGGTCCTAATGAGTGTTGAGGTTATCATTAATTTTTTGATTTTAGTGTTTTTATACTAAATTAAAAGCGTTTCTTGGTAAATGTAATTTTGGATTTTGATTTTTTTTCTTCCAGGGAAACCAGATTCATGCAATAACCAAAAAGAGGCTCATGTATATGTTTCTAAAACAATTGAGAGAATGTGTTGTCTGTACCATCAATTTATTTCATGTTGTCAAGAACACTTGCGAATATCAGACTATTAGAGACAATTACAAAATAGACAAAATAAGTAACACTAAATTTTCAGGGTTGACAATAATGATTTACCATAAAATTTGTATCATTTCACTCTACGGAATGGTGTCTCCCAAGATGATTTTTACATAAATTTGTTTGTTGGGGAATTTGTTTATAAACAGCTTCATCGTAATAATATAAACTATCACACTATAATGTTATTGTTTATTCTATTCAGACATTATCAGTTTATTAACTACTATTGAAAAAAAAGATAGAATATGTTAGAAATAACTTCAAGGCTAAAGTTGTTGTAATAGAGTAAGCACTTTTTGTTATCGGTTTATTCATGAATGTTTCTAGGGTTTGGTGATTGAAGACTATTCTCCAAAGTTGTATCGAAAAAACGAAATGTTGCATAAAAGAAAATATGAAAAAGGGTGTGATATATGTAATTGAATTCTGATTTTTCATCCCTAAAATTCAATCTAGCGATTAGTAATTACATAAGTAGTGTGTGTGCAATGATATTATTAAATCTCTCTCACCCTCTCTCT
>Ga0228710_1004228_pt1 | contig 22685 bp, 12 predicted proteins | sample MedpolnodulmetaG_FD_177995 | JGI IMG/M metagenome (GOLD analysis project Ga0228710, IMG submission 177995) | Root nodule microbial communities from Medicago polymorpha collected in Santa Monica, California, United States - pink nodules | ecosystem: Host-associated > Plants > Roots > Nodule...
GTTATAGAAGTAGCTTATTCAACACTTATATGATAAACACTTATGCTATAAGCTGCAAAATAAGATGTTTATCTAAACAGGGTCTAGGTTGCTACTTTTAATCTGATGCTTGAATGCACATCTACTTTTAGTTGATGGCTTCTTGTTGGTGTTTTATTCTGAATATATTTCATTAAGTTTAATTGTTTTCGTATAAGCTTATGAATATAAGCGGAAAACAGCGTACGAACAATGTCATAAGTTCTCCCAAACTGTTTCACAAAACTGGTATAAGTAGATAAGCTTAAATAAGCCAATCCGAACAGGCCAATAGTCATTTGGTCTTTCACATGCTAGTTATATGTGCACACCACAAAGTCTTGTGCATTTGTGTTATATCTTTTTTAATTTTCTTGTATTCCTCAAGGGTTCAAAGCTGTTGCCTATACTATCAACTTTAGGAATTTTATTTATTACACACTGATGGAGTATTTTTTTTACTATTGTTTGCATATTTGTTATGCTGTTCAGGCTACTTGAAAATTTTGGCCACATACTAAGTAGCTACTTATAATCTGATGTTTGAATGCGCATCTACTGCTTGTTGCTGGCTTCTTGTTTTTTAGTGTGAATATATTTCTTCAATGATTAAAGCTAGCTGCTTTCTTACAAATATAATTGGAAACAAGCAATGAATTTTTCACTGTGTTCAAAGTGCAGCAAAAAAGAAGTCGCTTCAAATGAACAAGTATGGCTTGAACCTTAGGCCTGCGAAGCCGAAGAAGCAACCACCGAGGCCGTCCATTGCCCTCGGCTTTAATGAAGATGATGATAATGATGTTGAAAAAGAAATTGCTATCCAGGCTAGCAAGAGTAAAAGTCTCAAGGAAGTACGTAAACCTTACATTTTAATCTGGTGGCTGTTAGTATGTTGTATTTGTTTGTATAGATTATGATGTAACTTTCCATTTGTTTTTTTTTTCTTTCCCTTTTTTAAGGTTGAGGAGCAGCAAAGAAAAGCCTTGGAAGAAGATCCGACCATATTTGATTATGACGGAGTCTATGATAAAATGAAAGAGAAAGTTGCTCGTCCATTGATACAAGATCGCGAAGAGAGAAAGGCATGGTTGCAGTTTTTACAATTTTCTTAAAATTTCAATCAAACACTGCATTTTGTTTAGCTCAGTAGAGAATCATAACGGAAAATCTATGCCAAGTTTCATCATAATTATGAGTTACGACCTTTGCAATATGAAAGTGCATATTCACATACTTACATGACGGATCCTAGTAAAATTGACTGTATTTTTTGTTTTGCTGTTTTGTTTTCTTTTGATTTAAAATAGTGTTTTCATTGGTTTAGAGAAGGTTGAAACTTGAAAGTAGTGAAAATAGTCACGTGTCTATTCCTTTCCAATAGTTTTGTTTAACTTGTTTTTTATTTTACTTTCTTGGGGGCTAATGCTGAAATGTGTTCATTTTGGGTAATTTGGCAAATAACATTGTCACTCATCAACTTTGAATCATTGATGCAGCCAAAATATATCCAAAACCTGATTCAGAAAGCAAAAGAGCGAGAGCAGTATCGCGAGATTGTATATGAGAAAAAGATTGCCAAGGAGAGAAGCAAAGACGATCACCTCTTTGCCGACAAAGACAAATATATAACAGAAGCATATAGAAGAAAGCTGGCTGAACGAGAGAAACAGATGGAACTAGAACGTATACGCGAACTTCAAGAGGAAAGAGAGGATGTATGCTCCTGCTTTTTTCAGTAATTCATTAATCATTATGTTATTTTCATATCTCTTTTGTTGTCAACCTGATTTTCATGTATTTTAAAATGGTCTATTGTTTTTCTTTCTTTCTCCGAAAACTTTCTCAGTTAATTTGGTATGCTTGTTTATGGTTTAATTTCTATATCTATATTTTAAATTGCTGACATAATTTGTTTTTAATTATTTGCATAGGTTACGAAGAAGAAGGACTTTTTGCTTGATTTTTATACAAACCTTGATAAAAATGTTGCTTTTGGTGCAAAAGATGCTCAGGGGAGAAAACGTGACAATCGGGCCGAGAATATAGTTCCAGAGAAACGTGAGGGAATGAGCCCTGATGCATCAAATCAGCACCAGGATGGTAATACAGATGAAGAGCAACATTCGTTGGCTAAGACAAGTTCACCAGAAGAGTCTCCAGGGAAAAAGATCGGTGATCAGGGTGAAACTTCAAATCTTTCTAATAGAAGTTCCAGTCCCTTGGCCATGAGGCCAAATCCCGATGCTTCTGCAGAGGAAAAGAGTCCAGTTGAGCAGCCACCAGCTTCACAACCAAATCCTGAGCATCACAAAAGAAGTCAAGATGCTGTGGCTGCAGCAAAAGAACGTTTTCTGGCACGTAAGCGAGCAAAGCAACAGTAAACGATTTCCCAGCTTTTGCTTAGAGATGTTTAGTGACACATACTGGTCTTTTTAGTATTTGGTGTTTGATTTAATACCCATAATGTTGTGTCACCCTTAATGCTAAGGAATTTAGGAGTCATAGAATGAACTGGTTCCTCGGTGGCAGTGTACAATATTTTGCCAATTACATGGAATCTATGTTTGGTGCTATATATACCCCCTTTTTTTTATTTAACCCCTAAGATTATTTTTAGGAATCCTTAGTTATTTTTACATTAACATCATTGTTTTAGCACTCACTATTATACTTATGGTCCGCTATCTCCTCACCATGAAATTCCTATGATGCATCTCTTGCATTTGACTTTCTTTGTGGTTCGCAGTTCATAGTTGACTTTTGTTTCTTCTCTGGTGTAATTTTTCTTATTGGATCAAACCTCAAATCTTCAAGTCAGAAACCTAAGTTTGCATAGTTGGAGGTGCTGCTTGTGTCTCTATTTTGCGTTGTGAATAAATCTTCGGCTTAGAATATTGGGTGCTCTATTGTTGTTGACCGGAGGAACTATGCTCCTTATATAGATTCAATTTTTGGCATATAAGATTCAATTTTCTTAGGATTTAAAATTGAATATTGGGTTTATAGCATGATTATCATTTTTTAAGTTTATTGTTATTAAGTTTTCTACAATAATATTTTTGATCATGCAAAGTTTCGATTTTTTATTTGACTTGAAATTGAATATTTGGTTTATAGCATGATTGTGATGTTTGAGTTTATTGTTATTAAGTTTCTACAATAGCATTTTTCTTCTTCTTCCAATCATGCATTTTGGACATATTTCATGCCATGTATGTTGTTGCTTTTATGCAATATATGTAAATGTATTGTCATACACACTTTGGTGTGATTGTTGACTTGCATCTTTTAAATTCGTGAGTTTATCTTCACATTTAAGTATTGTCATATAGACATTGGTGTGATTTGTGACTTGCATCTTCTTTTAAATTCGTGAATTTTTCTTCACACTTAAGGGTTGCCGAGTGGCCTTATGGTTACTTAGCGACATAATGGATTAATTCAGCCTACATTTTGTCAGCAGTGCCTTGTAAAGATAAGACCATTCCCATTTAATTTGCTGTGAAATGTCTAGTAATTGCGGTTGTTTTGGTTGAAACAACATGTTGCCAAAGTAACCTCTGTTGCGTAGATTTGATTCAATTGAACTTACAAACAACTTGTATGGTCTAATTTTTTCTATGTTCAAATTTACCCTTTAATGCCACCAATTACTTCAAAACATTAAGAGGTAACTGCAACATGCAACACTGTTTATTTAGTTATAATTTCTTAAAGACCATTTTCAAAAGAAGACTTTCCCAATCCTTCATAATATATTATATGACTTACTTCCAAGTATTTGAATTTATCACATTTAGTTGTCAAAGAAATTCAAGTAAGAAAGATCATTGTTTATTTAGTTATAATTTCTTAAAACCTTGATGTCCGATAATTATCTTCATTTTTTTCTTTTTCTTTGATAAAGTACATTTCTTTGTAATCTTTTTAGGCAAGGGCATAACAGAAAGGGCATGAGAATTGTAAAAGAATGAAAAATAGAGCTAACCTCAAGGCGCCAACATGATGCTATAGGAACAAGTATACGACGCAGCCAAGTAGGAGTAGAACCAGAGCGAGACATCAACTAGAAAAAGGGACAGAGTCTCGGTCATGCTACATTTTCTTTTTTTGGTTATTGTTTAACAGCTTTTTCTGGCTCTTCACATATGGAAGTTAATTTGACTATGTAAATGATGTTACATTTGTATGTTAGTGTAAATTTATATGGGTATACGTCGTAAAATGGGAATGATCATGATAGCAGCAACATATGTGTGACTTAAATGGCTGGTGAAAATACCTTGCACGTACAATTTTTTTCTGCATGGCTAATGAGAATTTAATGATCGTCGGAATTTTATACTTTTCGATATAGTCAATTAATGAATCAATTCAATTTTTTAAAAGCACTATTGTATTCCATTAAACGATAGTAGATTGTTGCTTATAACTCATTAAGTAATGAATTATTTCTAATAATATAGTCAATTTCATTTGATACTCATATATGATACTTTAAAAACATCCGTGCATCGCACGGGTTAGAGTCTAATTATTGAGTAATTTTAGTTTACAACACGTTTGCTAAACGGTAAATTAGTTTGATTTTTTTTTTTTGCCATAATTATAAATCCCTGGTTCATACCAGAGGATTACTTAGTGTTTTGAAATAATACCACCAATTTCAAGCTAGCAAAATATCATTAATATTAGGGACTAATTGCCAAAATCTACCAGTTTAGGAATAAGACAGGTTAATCAGTCAATTTAACGTACAAGGATGCTAACATTGTTATCTTCATCATAAATTGTTCATGAATCAAAATTCAATGATTCCATTTGAATCTGTGTGTCTTCCACACGGGCTTCCATCATGGAGAGTTATTTTGGAAGCTCTGATATATTTTTTTGACAGGTTCATCTTAAAATGTTTTTTCACCTGAATTAATCTCTCGACCGGAAAAAAAAAAAACTTGTAAGTTTTAGTTTCTTTCATACTTCTAAATAATATAAAGTGATCTATGTAAGTTTCTGCACAACCAGAAAAATTCAAGCAGTAAAAACAATCATTCCATCAATGCTATTACTATTACCTAAAGAATTCAAGTTGCACAAACCAATTGTTCACACTGCCTAAAGAATACAATGATTTAAACGAATACAAAGAATATAAAGTGATCTATTTATGAATGAATACATTTTGATTCAAGTAGGATCAAATTCAAACTCATCGACTTCTAATTGAATCAACAACTGTCACATTATCAATAATGCTCTTGATAGATTGCTCCAAATTCAGCTCTCCATGCCTGATCATCATCCTGATTGTGAGGAGTTGTATTGTTTTTTGCAACATCAGAATCCTCTCTATATAGCTGTTTCAATGCAGACTCTGGTAATTTGCTCTCTGCAAGGTACTGCTTCATGGTAATCAGCTCCATCTTGTGCTTTCTTTTGAGTTTATCCATTTGCTTTTTTAGCTTTTCGTTATCTTGTTGCACTTTTGTAAAATTATCCTGCACAAGAAATATAAAATCATGAAACTTTCCTCCACTGAAGTTGCAACCGGAGATTTTGTAACTAAAGAAATTAAGAAGTTATCCTGCACTTTTGTGTAACTCAAAAATAAGATGGGATTTTACCTCTGCAACAGAAGCTGCATGTTCAGCCTCTCTGAGTCTGACAAGTAGTTCTCCAGCTGCATGAACAGCTTCTGCAGTGTCCCTAAGTTGAATCTTGAGACTTGTGTTCTCCTTTTTCAAGAATTTTGCTTCTCTTTCCCTCTCCACCCTTAATGCAGAAAGCTCAGCAGCGAGCGATTTGGCAAAGCGAGCGTGACCCCTTTTTCCAGCCTTTGCTGCCGCCTTCTTCACCTCGGCTATGCCATGCATTATAGCATTGTGTTTTGCAACCAAATCATTATACTTTTCTTGGAGGTCAACATAGTGTTCTACCATTCTAGCATGTCCAAGAACTGATCTTTTCAGTGCATCATCTAACTCCTCAGTGCACATCTTCTCTAACCTCAATTCCTGCTCAACCCTCTCTGCCCTCTGCCGGTTGGCCTCGAGATCAACTCTTAGTTCATCAGTAAGACAAATCCACTCACTTTCCATTTCTGTCCATCTCTCTCTTTCTTTCTCTAGTTCTTCCCCACTAATATTATTAGGAGAAAATACACCACTTTTTCTCAATTGAATGGATCTTGATATTAACGAAGATCTCAGTTTGTCAGTGGACATTTTAACAGGTGCATCGCTGTATAATTGCAGCTTGCTTCTCAGATTCTGAATTTCCTTGAGTAGCTCTTCCTTCTCGGTAGCATCGAAAGAGATGCTTCTTTGAGTTAGTTCTTCCCGGACTTCTTTAATTTCACATTTTTCTTCTAAATGACAGTCTGAGGAAGTGCCCCTCGGAATCTGCAAACAACATAAATGTAAATGATAAGGGTCAGTTTCAAAGCTTTAAAGTTTAAACAGCTATAACTTTATATTGTAGATTACAAACAAGCATGGACCTTGTATTCATCTTTCAATGAGTTATCGTCCTCTTCTGCATGTTCAGCCTGCTTGCTGCTTTCTTTACCATACACAATGATGGAGTTTAGTTCTTTTTCTCCTTTAAGTTTCTCCACCTGAACAAATTCAAATAAATTGTCAGCAGGGTAAAATAAAAACTGCAGATATAATTTATGAGTCAACAGTCCTCATACCAATTGATTTAGTTCATCGATTCTAGCTGCTTGCTCTTTGCAAACATTTTCGAGCTCCTTTTCTCTTGTGATTTCTTTTTCCAGAATACTCTCCAAACCCTTGAAGAAGAAAAATAATAGTTACATGAGTTTAACACAAGACTATTGAAGAATGTAACAGAAATTAAGTCAAGACATACTTTTGGAGCCTTATCTGTCAGTCCATCCGGATTTCCTGCTTCAGCTGTGTCAATGCATGACTTAAAGCTACCTGGAACCTCATTGGAATCCTGATCAGATATTATTTTGCGGCAATAACCACAAAGCAATGTAGCAGTTCTTTCATCAATGGAATATTTCTTGTGTTGGATTGTTTGATCAGAAGAATCACCACAGCTTAAGCGCCCAAAAGAGAATGAAGTTGAGGATTTGTTCAATAATGAGTTCCGTTGATGAGAATCAATTATCTGTAATCCCCTCTTAAGGCTTGCTGCCAAGGACTCAGTCGGACCTGGAAAAACATTGCTTGATCTTAGTGAGGATCTCATAAGTTCATCCTTTGTAAATGACTTCCCCAACAAATCCTTATTGGAACTTGAATTCTCCTCAGCCAGTTTGTTTGAACTTCCAAGACAACTAGATGAAAAGGCCACACTCTTCCTCTGTAAATTCCTGATTTTTGGAGACTCGGAAAGTTGTGGTTCCTCAAGAAGCATTGGAGACCGAATAGATGAGCTGACTGAAATGCTATCTCTAAATGAAGATCTAATGGCCCTTGAGGTGTTGTTGGCTGATGCATACAAGGTGTTATCTGATGCCACACTGTCCTCATGACAAAGCTTGCTAAATGCTTCTCCCAAACATACTTCCTCTTTTTCAATTTCATCACCTTCCTCAACAGAATAATACTGGACACAATCTTCACTGACAGATATATCAATAGGATTTCCTTCGCATGAACTATAAAACTCATCAATTTGCTGGCGTAATTCCTTTATGTCCTCTTCATTCACATTCACCTCTTCATCAGTATCATTATCATCAATGTTAGGTATGAGTAGAGAGCGGTTTAAGCTGACCCTCAAATTATTGAGGCTTTCGCGTACATTCTGTACATGGAAGTATCCATTTCTACTCCCATCTGAGCTTCGAACATCAGCCTTTGCTCTAATAAGTTCTTCCTGTACCAGACAAAACACGAGTTACAATTTTCAGATTTGCATGTATCCTTTATAAATTATTTCTGTTGAAGTTAGGGAGATGAACAATACCTTCAGCTGTCGGATTTGATCACTCAAATCATTAACATCATCCTCCTTTATTTCATTGATAACAGGCTCATTTTGAATTGATCTTACTCGCTGTCCAAATCTGAGTGTGCGCAGTGTTTCACTGTTATTCCTACAATACAATCAACAAGTGCAATCTTTACGTCTAGAAATGAAATATACATTATTTATGTCCTTAGGCTTACAAAAAAATATAATCAATATTGTTCAATTTAGATACATACCTGTTATCTGGGTAGATGGAACAGATTACTGAGAGTTTGGCATTTCCACCGAGTGATTCATGTAGTAAACGGGTTAAACAAGAGTTTCTGTTTGGAACTTCTGCTTTGCCCAAGCGAGGTTCTTTAGTCAAAGCATCTACTAAGTGCCTATGTCAATGAAATGAAACAGTTAAAAAGAATGAAAGAAGTAAAATAAGACCAAGATATTAATTTCAAACATCAACTTAACTGTAGAAAATATAAAATTAATCTAGCAATGAATGGTGTTCCTTACCCGAGCTGTGATAAGGATTTCTTTATATTTCTTGTTTCCCTTAGACAATGTCTGCCTGCGCCATCAACTTTGTTCCTGTCTTGCCCAGCAACATCAATAAGGCTTATTCGGCTACTTTTTGAACTACTGAAACCATTTGTTGAGGTTCCCTGCAACATGAATCAATAAAAATCAGACATAGCAAACAACTAATAGTGAAAATTAACAATAAAAGTTGTCTTCAATCTTGAATTATAGAAATGACTGTATCCATAGAGAGTCATGTTAAACAGAATTATACTGCCAATACCTTACACCAAGACTCAATCACAAAAGTGAAAATAATATGCGATCTAGAGCTCTTGGAATTTAAGGTTGTTGCTCCAACTTTTCTGCTAGAGAGACCCTGCAGCATATAAAGATCAAATCAATTAAGCTTAAAATTTTGCATATTCAATTTCCAACAATATTTGCTTTCATGCTTCCCTTGTCCCTACCTTAATCAGAATTTGTGTGACTTCATCATAACTAGTGACATATTCCTCACTCAGATTCTCTAAGGACAATGCATTTTTTGAGTCAACCTTCATCTGTGATAATTTGGACCAAGCCGTAATAAGCATGCAGCAATGAAAACAAAAGTGGAAGTGAATAATGGTTTAATGACAAAACCGTACCATAAAGTTAGCCATATATGCTTACCTCAAGGTTCCGCTGGGTTGGATCAAGTAAATCCCCAATTTGTCCATTGTATACCTGTTTCAAACAACAACAAAAAAAAGAGCATTATCATCTGAACAAGGGAACAACACCCAAAACTTGCCACATTTTTAGAAATTTCATAAAGAATTACCTCTAGAAAACAACACCGACACTGATAATTGAACTGTTTCCCCTCAGACATACCCTGCTCCTAATATATTTATCCGAAAAAACAGTCAAAACTAAAAAAACAGAAGACAAACTTCCAAGCATTAGAAATTAAGTAGGAACTAAAACATACTTTTTCAAGCTCAGAAAACAACATTTGGAAGATCCGAGGTACAATTCCTTTGTGACTTTGAGGTGAGGGCTCCTCGAACATGGCACTTGGGGGACCCCACATTGTATATGTCTTTCCACTTCCAGACTAGCAAAGAGTTAAAAAAGAATAAACCTCCATCTCATTAGTACATCAAATATACCAAACATTTTTTCCCTACTAAAAGGTTGGAACAATACAGCAAACATCAAATAGTAGTAGTACCTGGCCATATGATAGAATTGAAGTGTTGTAACCAGCTAAAGCATTTCTAACCAAAGGAACACCAACTGACTGAAAAATATCTTCCTGAACAAAACAAACAACAGCAACTTGAACATAAATCACACCTATCATCCCTCTCTTACAACTTAATTATGAGTATCTATCAAGCAACAACATTGAATCAACAAAGTTAAACCAGAAAATGTTTCTAATTAGGAAACAAGTACTTCAATCCTATGAGAGAAAATTATGGAAAGTAAAAACCAATCATAAATTCATTGAATCAAAGAAGGTAAGTTACTAGTTGCTTCTAATTAGGAAACAAGTACATAAATAGCTAACAATGAAGTAAAGTACTTTACCTGACTTGTGTTGGTATCAAAAATTGAATCAAATTGAAATTGTCTATCCCCAACACACAATGTATCAGAAGAAACCTTCTTAACAGTTTCATCTCCTATTCCAATGTTACCGGTAGGTCTAATTCGTACTAAAACCTGTTTCAAATTCAAATATAAATCATAAGCATAAATTGAAACAAAAACAAACAAAAAACAGTGATTTATGATTTCAGAGCAAAATTAGAAAGAGTAACTAAAAAAAAAGTGGTTTTTAGATATACCCATTTCTGGGTTTACACATAAAATCTTCAATTTACGAAAATTAAGCAGAAAAATGAATTATTTTGAAAAGTGGTGCTTACTTTCACAGATGGGTCTGAGTCAAGAGGGGTAGTAGAAATTGGGGGTTTTGAGTGTGATTGTTTGGTTGTGATAGGAAACGATTGGTGAGGATTGATGTGAATAATGTTGGGATCTGTGGGAGGAGTATTTTCTGCATCTGGATTTGGGAGTTTAGGGTTTGAAGTTGATTTTCTCTTGGAAGAGAATGATCTAGGAAGAAGGTTTCTGATAGATGATGTAGAAGACATGGTTTTTGATGAGAGAGAAAACAATGTAGATTTTTAGAGAGAGAGAGAGAGTTTCAAATTGAAATTTTAGAGAGAGAAGATTACAGAGAATGGTGTTGTTTTTGAGTTAAGAATTAAGAATGAAGAAAGTGAAGTTATGAAGCGCTTGGATTCAAATGGAGATGACCGTTGCAAAAGAATAAGGGTAATAAATGAAATGACTAAACAATCCCCTTTTCCTAAAGTAAGCTTTATTATATTTATTGGATGTTGGTTGGTGTCAAATTAATTACACATCAATGATTAAATTCTATCATGTCGATACCGTGATTTTTAAAGAAAGAGTAGATACATCTATTTTACAATGAGTTTAATTTACATGACGAATAGTGTAACAAGGTTTTACATATACATAAAATAATGTGTTATTATATTAATTGAATTAAAAATAAATGATTTATCATATCTCATCAATAGATGTGATGACATATTATTTGACAAAGTGAACTCAATTAAAATTAATTGTGTATACAAATTAAATCAGTTAAAAAGATGATTTATTTTCCTTTTAACTTTCCATAGTCAAAACTTGTATTATATATAACATTTTATTCTAAAAAAAAATATTTATATTTTAAACATAAGCATACATTAGAATCGTTTTTTTTACAACATACATTATAATTGTTATATGTAGTTTTTCATATATTTTAAAAATATTTAATGATTTCTTAATTTAAAAGTTCAATAAAAATATATATCTACATAAGCGACTAAATAATTATTTAACTATTCATCTCTCATACGACAATGCATTCAATTCTGGATAGCATTTATGTATATATAATACAAAATAAATAAAAAATTAAATCAAATTTCAAACTTTATGTGTATATAATATATACATATAGTATTGGAAAAAAGAAATCCAAACGGATGGGGGCTCAAGGCTCAAGCCCAAGCGCACACAACCTCTAAGATAGAATTTTTCCTTCACATCCTTGCGAAAAAACTACATGCAAATACTTTGAAAGGAAAAAAGTGTGCATAAACTACCTTCTACCTAACAATGTGTTAGCATTGGAATAATATGGCTATTAATAGGAAGCATCAGTCACGTACAAAACAAAGCATCAGTCACAATAACAAGTGTTACTATCTATGACCATTTGGTCCTCGCCTTACAATGGCCACCTGCAAAAGGCAGGGCAACAATGTGCACAAAAATCCCACCACCTCGTTTTACAATTTATTTCCTCAAACAACATTGGTTATACTTCGTACAAATGCAAAAGTAATTTTTGAAGAAGAGTGGTAAGTTTATCTTGACGATATACAAGTCTTATTTTCTTTTAACTTTTTAATATGTATGCATATATCAAAATCTTTCATTTTTTTTTTTTCATATAAAAAAATTATAGGATGCATAATTATCATTAGTTAAAGTGGTAGCCATAGTCATGTTACAATTGTCTTCAAAAGGATTTGAACCCTGTCTTTTGAGGTTATAATGTCAAATCATGCCAGAAAGTTTATTCATTTTTCAAATGTGTGTCTTGTTTATAAAATTATATATATGATATACTTCTTTTTTTTTGACAAAATATATATGATATACTTTAAAATGTTGTTTTGATGGAAAAAAAATTAATATTAAAATATATGACATCCTATCTAAAATAATCAATTTTACAAGATAGATTGAAAAAGTGTTTTGAAATTTATATATTTTTATTAATGCACCGTAAAAAATGTAACACTACTCCTTTGAGCATCAAAGTGAACACTTGTTTGATGGATGACAAACAAGTAACAAACGTTTTATGTATTGATTAGCCATACTGTGTATTGCAAGTTAAATATTAGATTTTTTTTTTTAAACTGCAAATGGTTTCATAGTACATAATTTTTTTTATTGTTTCATAAAGATAGTAATGAAAACCATGATATAAAACATTTTCTTAGTTCTTAATTCTAAGTTCCTTGATCATAGTTAAAAAAAATTAGAATATTAATATAAAATTGATAAATAATATAACTTTTATTATTTTTAAAATTTATTCTTAAGATTCCAAAATTCCTAAACTTGAATTTGTGTTTACCTTAAATAATTTAATTATGATAACTCTGGTGGATAATTTTTTTTTCCAACAGTGTTTTCGGAGAGAGCAGGATTTTAGCTTTGTTTACCCCAATTCTTGGGTGATAATTATAATTTCTAGCAATACCAATGAAATCTTCATGGTATATGAGTTTGAAGTCTTTACTCAAGAACAAAATTTTAAATAGATCATAGACATTTATGCTTATCTTGATTTTGTTACTGCACTTTTAATATGTGTGTTTTTGTTTGTTTCTTACATTTAAGATTGGAGGGAGGACGCAGTTGTTCCAGCTATGTCGAAGCAAACTCTAATTTCTTGAATTTGGTACGGTAACGCTTCATTGAAGTTACCTATGCATTTGAACTGTGGTTTGAGTTTCATTATTATTTGATTCAATAAAGGATCTAATATTTTTAAAAGTTAAGGAGCATTAGATCATTTGTTGAACCGAATAATAATGACGTCAATCCTCAATTTAAAAGTATCGGCGACTTCAATGAATCTTCGCCGCGTCAAGTTTACGAAATAAGTGTATGTTTTGACATAGTTGGAAAAAAGAAGATATGATTTGTGGACCAATAACTATAAAGTATTTGTGTAGATATTTTAATTCTTTTATAAACAAAAAAAAAAATGCCAATTCAATAATATGAACACGCCATATTTGCGAAGAATCCCAAATTTGTAGATATTTATTTACTCATTCATCTTAAATCATTCAAATCCATCGAGTTGGTTATATTTTGTAACAAGCTATATGATACCAAACGATTAAGTATTTTATACTAAACAATTGGGTTATGTTTAAATGTTATACTAATAAATTGAGGAAGTGATATAGAGATAGAGAAGTGGTTGAGGAAAGAGAAATAAGTGTTAGCAACTTTTCTGAAACTCACGAAACAAAAGAATGGGAGAGCAGACGTGAGTGTATTTCTCTTTTATAGTCTTTTGCATGATGTTAAAACTAAGACAAATATTCCCTCAAAAAAAAACTAAGACAAATATGATAACTTAGATTAGATGTATATTAGACTTATCTCCCTTATCATTACCGTTACGTTCTAAACACCTATAGGATTGATTAAAAATAACTAAAATTGAAAGCCAAAATAATTTTAAGTTTTTAAGAAAATTTTGGCTTAAGGATCGATAGATATTGGCACATGTCCAAATATTTTTTTATACCTACTTGTATGGTTCAATACATACTCATATGGATCAATACATACCGAAAGCTTTTTGAGAATTATGAAAACTCAGTTTTTATGGATCGATACGTAGCTTTTACGTGTCGATACATAACAAGCAATTTTTTTTTCTTCAAAAAATGCACTTCCATGTTCATTTTAGATATGAATTTTTTTCTTTCCTATCTAATTTTTAGCACATACAAATAGCATTCATGCATCCCTTTTTCATATGGAATATAAAATCAATAAATATACAAGTTCATTATCTTTATCTTCTTCTTTCTTTCACAAAACTCCTAATTTTTAAAGATAATGATTTGTTCAATTGGGTGTTAGCATATATATTAGGGAAATAGCGTTCAAAATCATAGGTGTTGTAATTCCTTGTTTTGGGTAGGAGATTCTTGGGGATTTTTTTTAGCAAAACCACTAGGGTTTTCCCTCCAAATTGGGGATAAATTTTGGGGGTTTAGCACAAGGTGTAACAATTCGGATTCAGCCGAGGCAAAAACTTTAGAGATATAGTTTCTCACAAAGGAGTAGCAAACGGAGGATTAATTGGATATCTCCGGACTTGATCTTTTTATTTGAAGAATAAGGGTTTGAAAAGAACAAAGTTCCTCGTCATTATCAAAGGTTGTGGAACTTCAATTGAGTTTGATTTTGTTGCAGCTTTTTCTTCTTGTATAAATGATTTTGTATAGCAATCAATATCTCAATTCCATTTGAAATGGGGGCAGACGTACCCATAGCGAGGACGATTGAAGAACTACCTTAACAAATCTCGTTTGTTCTTTTTCCGTCTATCTCTTTTACTTTGTGTTGTTATAATTGTGCATAATTTTTTCTTTTTTTGCAAATTTTTTTTATGGGTTTTATCAATCAACAAAATCAATATTTTGAGTGATATGAACAAGAAAGATTAGATCTTTACATTAGTTACAAGGCTTTCAAACTTGTAACTTGCAGAAAATTGAAGCTGTAAAGATTGAATCAAAACATGGTACAAATTGTACATAAGGTGTTTGTTAAACTGCCTGGACCAATTTTTTTTTGTTTTAGTATTGAATTTGGAAATTTAATACTCGTGCATATAATCAATAAAAGTATTTTTCTATAAACTTTGTTTCAATAAGTTAGATTGTAATCAAATGAACTGTGTAGACTCTAATTAGTTTTAGTAATTCTAGTTTAATTTCTTAGATTCTTTTATAGTCCATATTGATTTAGAAATTATTTGTCGTATACAGTTCCTTCAAAAGTGTTCGGGATAGGAGAAGGTGTAAAATAGTTTAAATTTAGGAATGATCAAAGAATCTAGCTTGCAGTCACGCACCTTCGTCCCCGTCTCTCTCTCTACATTTTTATGAAAATCATATAAAAATGTCACCTCATTTTCCATCTATACACAACTTAACATTTTTTTTTTAAACTAACGGAAGTAAAGTTAAGACAACAATATAAACGATTTAGGATTTAGGAGACCGAAATTATGGACATAAATTAATTAAAAAACTGAATATCCAAATTAACCTAAAATTAAAATAACTTATAAACATGCCCTAAGCTATTGATAAAGTCTCCGAAATATCTTGACCGAAAGAAAAAAAAAAGTCTCCGAAATATTTGCACTAGTGCTTGTGTCATGAATAAGAAGAAACACACACAAAAAAAGGTTAACATTACAAAATTCCAATTTATGTGGATAGTTTCTGGGCTTATAGCCGATATTAGGAGAAATTTTATTATAGACACAAACATAAATGAATAGTGTTTGAACACACACATTAAAGTCTTTTTTTTAATAACAAAAGTGAAATTGATAATATAATGATTTAGTATTTTGAGAAAAAACATTTTTATGTATGTGTGACCAAACACTATTCGTTTATATTTGTGACCATGAAAGATTGTCTCCCGATATTAGATGATGCCACCAAAATGATTCAGACTTAGGGTCGTATCTGAGGCAGGGCGACCGCCTTAGGCTCCAAAAAATAAGTAAGAAATTTGGGCCCCAAATTATTTATCCAGGGGCCTATTAGGCCCTAAAAAAATTGCTTAGTTCTTTGTATCAATTTATTAGTTAGGACACAAATTGAAGGTTCGCCCTAGGCCACCAAAATCTCAGAAACGACTCTGTCTCAACTTAACTAAAATTCTCATTCTCATTATCTTTTTCTATTAAAAAATGTTATCAAATTGATTTAAACCTTATTCTACTTAAAAATTACTACTCAAAATATGAAATTTTACTCAAAATAAGTATATAAACCACAAATTTTGGGCCCATTTGTTATATTTTTAATAAAAATGATTTTTGAGTGTTTCATAATTTTTTTATTATCGTTTTAACCATGAATTTTTTAAAGAAAGATTCAAATGGGAAATTGCTTTAAAAAACTTATCTTAGATCGCCATTTCAAGTATCATCCTTTTACTAAGGTTCTTTTTTTTTTTTATGATAAAATTCCAAAAATAAAAAAAAAATAAAAATAAGAAGCACAAAATAGCTTCTCATAAAAATAATTTTTGAGACATATATTTTTGAAAGAAAAAAAACGTGATTTTTATTATATTAAATCTCTAACAATGAATATCAAGTAACTAAATGTCAAAATTTCTCTTAATGTATAACAAATAAATTCGAAACAACTTCTTATATTTTTAAGTAAATTTTCATAAAAAAAACATTTTTCAAAATATAGAGTAAAAATCATTTTTTAATCCATAACAAATAAACATTTTATCCCTTTTAAAACTTAGTGACAACTTTTGAAAAATCCATTAAATTTATCTTCTAATCTTTTGTAAAATTTATCTATAACTTCCTCGTACATTCTAATGAAAATCAGTTAAGGAGTATTGTAAAAGAAAATATCTACAAAATTACTTTTACTTAACCGTTGTGGTATTGGTGTTGGTCAAGTGAAACCAACTTGTCCGTAAATAGAGATCTAGGAAAATCGAGTTTGAATATGACTAGGTCATCACATAGGGAGACAAACTTTTCTAAGAGTTTTAAAGTTGCATGTCCAATGCTGGATTCGAACTACAAAGGGTTGGTCAAACTACGAAGCATAGTTATTGGAGGTGCTGTGACAAATGAATGGATTGCTTTGGACAAAAAGGTGTTGTAATTGTTTGTTTTTAGTTTTTAACTTCATGTTTGTATATGTTTGAGTTTGTTTACCCTTTTATGTCACACACTATACACTTCTGTTGTGTTCTACATAGGTGAATACTTATCCAACTGTTCGGGGTTCACTGCAGTAGGATCCGATAGGGATGATTTTGTGCATGCCATGGTTGTTGCCGTTGAATTTGTGATCTAACAGTAACAACCAATTCCTCAGTTATATTTTATACTCAACACATTTCTGGAAATTAGGACATTTATATGCCGTGGTGGACTGGTTACTTTTATGTGTCATCATGGATTTTTTCTAATATTATGTTTTTTGATTTTGTTTTATAGGAGTCCTCCTTTTTGTTTATGAGGAGGTTGTCGGAAAGTTTTGGTGATGGGATTATCTTTTATGTGGTAAGTCAGATTGTTTTTTTGGAATATTTATTTACTGAGCCTATTTGGAAGGTTTCTAGTTTTTGAGTTAGAGATCTGTGAAATGGTTTTTTTCATCTTCCTTGTTTAGGTGCATGCTTAGATAGCACCTCGGAACATGAGAGGTGGCCCAGGATCGGTAAACAAGGTTGAAATATTATCATTTCCCTTGTTTTTTTCAATCTCATCATTTCCTTCATGGCTCCATCATCATCACCATCACCATTTGCATCACTTCCATTTTCATCTTCATCGTCTCCTTATTTTAAAACTGAGCTCAAAATTGATTTGTATTAAACAAATTGCCCAAAATTCTTCAAAATTGTGTAATTTCACTATTTTGCAATTTCACGATTTTATGCGATTTTGATGCGATCTTACCACAATTTTGCATGTTTTTCGATTTTGCTATCGATTTGGTTTTTTTTTTTTTTTTTTATTTTTTTTTTTTTTTTTTTTTTTTTTTTATGATTTTGATGACAATTTTGACAACAATGGTTTCTGCGACTATGATTAAGGCTAAGTTAGCCTCAATGGACTTCGACACGACCGTGATTTAAAACGGTGCTGAAAATATATTTTAGATTGTGAGTAAGTAACGCTATAAGTTAAACAACATTGTTTGTTATCGGTATTATAGTGGCAAGACAAACGAGGGTAATCCCCATACACAAAAGAACACTGGATTTAATCCCTTTTGATTCATCCAAGCACCAAGCCAAGCATAAAGTCGCAAAGTCCACCGATAGAACCAAGTTTTGCTAAATAGCTGGTTATATTGGTGGAGTTCTTGGCTTTGTAATTGACATGATATCTGAAAGTGAATTGTAAGAGATTCAATTTAGTGCTCATCAGTGTACGAGGATTATCTTCGTTTGTCTCGCCACTATAATGGTTACAAACAACATTGTTTAATTCACATCGTTCCTTACTCACAATCCAAAAAATATTTTCAACAAGATTTAAATCATGGTCTTGTCGCAATATTTATTTATGTGAAGAATAATTGTCCAATGAGTCTAACCGTTATATGACTGTATATCCTAGAGGGCTTTCGTTTCATTGAAGAATTTGACTCTATATGGTTTACCAAACTTAGAGGAAAATTGTTGTTGACACTTCCAATAAAGCTAAAACACACCTGTAAATGATCAAAATAACTTTTCGGTAGTTAACTGCCGTTGCAATTTAAAAAGAAAAACTTCATCGGCACTTAAGTGTCGTGGAACATGAATTTTGATATTTGCCTCTTAGTCTTCAAATATTATACTTTAATTCCATGTTCTTATGCCGACGTTTCTTATTCACTCATAATAATAGGTAACAATTGGCAAAAGGCCAATCACAAGTATGCATTTGATTCTCGAAGGAATGAAATGCAATAGGTAAATTACTCAAAACTATTAGTTAGTATTATTTTCTGGCTTAATTGCATTTTAGTTTAAGTATTACTACTATGTAATTTTAGTCCCTATGATTCAATTGTCATAATGGATTCTAGTTATTCTGATTGCCACCCTTAGGAGTGTTGAACGGCAGTATCAAAATTCATGTTCCACGGCACTTAAGTGCCGACAGAGGTTTTTTTGTTTTTTTCTTTAAATTGCAACGACAGTTAAATGCCGAAGGAACTTTGGTAGTTAACTGCCGTCGGTTCATACCATCGGTAATTAACTATTGAAGGATCATTTTGATTATTTACAGGAGTGTTTTAGCCTTATTTGAAGTGTCAACATCAATTTTGGTTTCAACTTAAAAAGAGGTTGTTGAAAATTGAAGGGGTAGAGATACTTAGAGCCCGAAAAAATAGGGCGGGATGATGAGTCAGCCATTAGCCCATGTTTTTGGATGGGTTGAGCCTAAAAAAAGATAGCGCATATAAAAATTGAAATCATGCTCTTTACCCAAACTGTTTTGCTCGTTTCCAAAGTAAATGTCCATATTGCCCCTGCGTGAGTTAACATGCGCTGCGTGAGTTAAGTCATGCTGCGTGAATTAACTCACGCTACGTGCTGTTATTAGCCCAGCCAGAACCTCATTTCCTCATTTCCAATCAAATCTCTCTCAAATTACCCCAATCTAAAATTCCTTCAACTTCAAATCAAACAACACTCTAACAACAAGAACAAGTAAGTTTTCACTTAAATTATGTTGGTATGATAGATTTTTTCACTTAAACTAGAATTATTTAGGTTTAGTGTTTTGTTAAAATTTTGATTTTTTTTGCAAGAAATTATAGAATGTTACATCCAAATGACTTATAGTGCTTAATTGTTATGATGTTTAGATGTTTGCATGATTATGTTAGATTTTTTACACTTAGATTAGATTTTTTTAGATTTAGGGTTTGTTTAAATTTTTATTTCTTTTGCAAGATATGATACAATGTTACATGCAAATGACTTATACTGCTTAATTGTTTAGATGTTTGCATGTTTATGTTGTAGTTATCATTTTTAGGGTTTATGTTTAATTTGCACTCCAAGTGTTTGATGAAATGTTTGAATGAGTTTTTCATGGATTATTTTTAATTTCTTATTGTGTAGATTTGAAGCAATAACTGCCGGGTGGATCGACGTTCATGCAGAATTCAACGGCGGAGAACCTCAGAGGTTGAAGGTTCGGCGCCTTGGTGTAACGTTAAGAGGTCTCAAGGATCAACTTAATGAATTCAACCAAGGAGTCAACCCCAGAGACACAAGGAGGGTGAAATACGTTCGGTATAAACGTCCAACGCTCAACGAGGGAAGAGTATCGTTCACTTGGGGTGGAATTAATGAACGACGAAAACGTGAAGAGCATGTTTTGGGAGCATAGCATGTTCGAGTGGATCGATATGCGGGTAACGTTGTTGAGATCAACTGAAGATATAATCAACAGTCTGATTCCTTTGGATGGAGTAATTCAAACTTGTTAAACGACAGTTCCCAAGCATTCACCCGGAAGTGTTATTGTTTCATTCAAAAGATTAAATTCTTGTTAGCTTGGTTTAGATGAAGGTATTGAAGTGTCAAGGACTGAACCTTATTCTTTTGTCACTTGAATACCATCATCTAAACCAAACTAACAAGAATTTAATCTTTTGAGTGAAACAATAGAACTTCTAGATGAATGCTTGAGAGCTGTTGTTTAACAAGTTTGAATTTACCCCATTCAGTGGTAAGATAATTGTTGTAGTTGGAAGGAACATTCCCGAATGTAATGTAATGTAACTTTTATTCGAATTTATTCAATACGCAATTTTTATTCAAATTTACGATGAATTCCCAAAAGTAATATAATGTAACTTTTATTCGAATTTATTGAATACGCAATTTTTATTCGAATTAACACTGAATTTATTCTAATTTATTTATTTACTTTATTGGAATTTAGTAATTAAATACGCAATTATAAGACAAATGCAAAAATTAACAAAAGTGTATGACAACGGCCACAGTAGCGTGACTTAACTCAAGCCAAGGTTAACACTAACGTGACTTAACTCACGCCAGTTTGGCCGGTGGTCACAACTCAAGAACACGCTTTTTGGATTTTGGTCGGTTATTCAACCTTGGTTTTATTGAGTTTTACACTTTTTTTGACTGCATTTAGTGCATATAAAACGTATGCAACCATTTCCCCTATAAATACCCCCTTAAACCTTCACCATTTCCTCACATTCTCTCATTCTTCTCTTCACTCTTTCATCTTCATGGTTTTAGTTTTTTTAGCTTTTTTGGGGCCAACTTAGTGGTAAAAAAGGGTCAAGGAAGGGGGTAAAATAGGCCAACCGGCTTGGGGCACAAAGAGGTCAATCCTCGGGGTAAATGTGAATTTACTTCTTTTTATCCCAATAATCTTTTTACTGTGGGTAAAAAGACTCTTTCTTGGGGTATAAAAAGAACCACATTTACACTTACCCCGAAGAGATGATGTCTTTTTGCCCAAGAAGGTTGGTCTCTTTTGCCACCGACCTTGATCCTTTGTTACCCCTAAGTTGGTATATTTTTACCTCAAAGAAGCATATTTATTTTATTCCAATAAAATGTATCAAATTATATATTATGTAATTGTATCAAAGTATTAATAAAATGAGGTTTTATCATGTAATCGTTGAGAATTTATATTAGCATTTATATTATTAGCATTGATATTATTTATATTACCATTTGAATAATTATATATTTATTTATATTACCATTTGAATAATTATTTAATTTCGATTTTTTTTTGCATATTATGTAGAGTGAGTTAACTCACGCTCCAATATTTGTAAATTAACACTGGCGTGAGTTAACTCACGTAACGTAGTTTAACTCACGTAAATAATACACTAGCGTGACTTAAGTCACGTAAGGGCATCTTGAACATTTACTTTGGGAATGAGCAGAAACGTTTGGGTAAAGAGCAGAACTCTAAAAATTGGACTGGGTCAGGCTAATCCGTTAGACTGGTCCGTTATCATTTATCAACATTTCCATTTCTGTTAAAAAATACTATATTTTTTATAAAAAAATTTATCAACTAATTTAAAATTATCAAATAAAAATATTTAATTAATATAAAAAATATTAATAATTTGAGTAAGAATAACCATTGCTCACAATCTCTTCTAAAGTAAGTTTATATGGACTTGGTTTTCTAAATGCATTAATTTCATTTGATGTTAAGGTTTCTCTATATGAATTATTTTGATATGACAGTAAACCGAGATGTGTTTCTCAATTATCTGAAATGACAAAAGGTGTTTCTCTATATGAATTATCTGAGATGTGTTTCTCAACATGATTCTATTTTTTTTCGCATTAATAAGAAATAAAAATAAAGGCAACCAAATTTTGTTTTTGGGAAGGCCAATGAAAATTATATTAAAAAGAAAATAGGCACCAGAAGCACCTATTACCAGGGGTGTACAAACGGGGTTAGGAACTGGAAACGGGATTTTAGAAAAAACTTTACAAATTATGATTGAGCAAATAGTCATTTTAGTCCCTGACTCTGCACCTCGCTGTCACATAGGTCCCTGACTCCAGATTAAATACAAAGAAGTCCCTGACTCTGCACTTCCGTTATCACTTCAGTCCCTGACGTTAAATAATTCTGTTAAATGTGTCAAAAGGACTAAAGTGAAAGTAAAAAATGGTCACTTTAGTCCCTAAACCAAAAATCAATATCCCCAATTTGAATCTCAAATCTCTAAATGTCATCCCTAAATCCCTAAAAAAAATAT